>OLND01000262.1_pt1 | contig 69011 bp, 97 predicted proteins | sample 1672031 | NCBI WGS metagenome assembly OLND01 (sample SAMEA3136638, study PRJEB25190) | human gut metagenome | biome: human gut; feature: human-associated habitat; material: faeces | place: Austria | collected 2013 | reverse complement strand
ACTTCTTCTGATGGAAGCGCCGCCTCCAGCGTATCTTTTCCTTTTTCAATGACAATCTGGTAGGTATCCTTCAGAAATTTATACAGAGATTTCATATAATATTTTTCATCCAACGGCAGTTCCACCACACATTTCAGATAAGTGATGGTATAGACCAGCGGACTTCCCTGAACATTCCTCACCCGAGTAAGCCGGTAACAGAAATCTGTTTTCGGTATTTCCAGAGCCATAGCTACCCGGGTGGACGGAGTGATTTTTTCCATCTTGCAGTAAGAAGTATTCATCGTGATATTATGCTGCTTCATCTCATCAGTAAAGCTGATCACACTCTTCATATGCTCATCAATCTTCTCATAGGTAACTTCCGTCCCGATTCCCCTTCTGCTCATGATATAGCCAGCCTGGGACAGGGCTGTCATTGCCTGACGAATCGTCACTCTGGACACCTGATACTCTTCCATCAGCATATTTTCTGTAGGAAAACTGTCTCCCTTATTATATTTTCCATGCTCAATATCTGTTCTCAGGATTGTTTCCACCTGTGAATATAGCGGCGGAGCTCCTTTTTCTCTGTTCAGAATCATATCCATCCCTCCGGTTTTTCTTAAAAAAGCAGGCCTTGCATCGCTCTTAATGAAGTATTTTCTTCCATTATAAGTGTTATGCTGCGCTCTTTACAAGCCTTTTCAAGCTTTTCTCCAAAGTATGGAAAACTTTTTGTGATCTGACCGCCAAGGATCAATGCCTGCGGTTTAAAACTGTCCAGGAACGGCAAAATCCCTTCATACAGGATTTTACCAAATTCCCGGTATACCTTCAGGGCTCCTGGATTCTTTTCACTGCAAAGCTCTGAAAGTCTTTTTCCATCCATTTCTTCCCCCATGATCTCTCTGCTGAGTCTTTTCAGACCTCTTACTGAGAGATAATCATCCAGGATGGAATCCCGGAAAGCGGAATTATAAATCCAGCCGTTTTCCGGTACTGCCTCCGTTTTTTTCTTAAGAGCCTCACCATTTTCAAGAAAGGCGGAGCCGACTCCTGTTCCGATGCAAAGATAGAGAACCTTTTCTTGCTGTTTCTTCATTCCGAAGCGGTAAACGCCTCTGGCAAAGGCTTCCACATCATGCCGGAAAAGGATTTTTACTCTCTCCAGTTTCCGGCTTCTTTTTCGCAATTCTTCCGGAATTCTCATTCCGTAGATCTGATCGTATTTGTTCAGCCCCCTCATCAGGCTGATGCCCTGTTCATAATCAAAAGGCCCAGGGAAAGCCATGCCGATTCCTTCCAGTTTTTCTTTTGGGAAGCCCCCGCCAAGATCAGAAATGATGTGGCAGAAATTTTCAAAGATCGTATCCGGATTTTCCCCGGCTTTCGCCTGAAAGTTTCTGATGCCACCCAGCAAAGCCCCGGAGACATCGAAAACGCCTCCCTTAATTTCTGTTCCGCCGACGTCCAGCATGATAAAGATCGACATGGTTTTTCACCTCTATTCTGTATATCCAGTCAAAATTCCTTCATTTTCTGCCTGATCCATTACTTCTGAAACAGTCAGACCAGATTCTTCATCTGTTGTTACTTCCTGTCCATCTGTAAGATCCGTTACAATCTCTTTTGACCCGTCCGAATCAGCATCTTCATCCGCATTACCGGAATCTTCTGTTTCACCGGCATTTCCTTCACCAGCTGTATTTTCAGAAGAACTCTTTGCCTGTGCTTCTGTTTCCGGCTCTTTTACCGTAATGTTTCTGCTTACTCTGTAAGCTGGGTGACCGCTGACTGGTTCTACTGCATAGACAGCTTTGTAGGTATCCGGTGTATGTGCATCAAAATCTGTACCGGCTTCACTCTTTGCTTCATGGAATAAAACTTTCACCTTTTTTTCATTCACGCCCTCTATACCGGACAGATCAACTTCCACCTCAAATTCTTCTCCATAGGAAATCTCAATATCCTTTGCTTCCACAATTTCGTCTTTGTCAAGAGTATCCTGCACATCCTGCAGTTCCGGATATTGCTGTTCAAATGAAGTTGTCTCCGGTTCTAATTCAGAAGCAGAAACCGTGACTGGTTGAACGATAACAGACGCCAAAGTTGCAACTGCCATAAATCCCGACAAGAATCTTTTAAATCGCATTTTCATTTTGACTGAATCCTCTCTTTCTTCGATAATTTACTCCACTTTCGTTCAGGCTTACACCTGCATGAATCAATCATAGAAACCACCTCCCTTGTGTCTTGGATTGACCTTTAAATAAAAACAGGATTGAGCTATTAAACCGCAAGAGGTAATTCGTAATCATTCCTGCCAAGGGTGCCTCTCATCCATTGCCCTTCACGTTATCACCGAATGCTCGCCGCCAGATGCGTAGCTGGGAAATTCAGGTATCCTCTTGCTGCTGATATGAAATTGTCAAGGTTCACTTTTAGAGGGAATTTATTATTTTGAATAAAATAGACATTTGCCCCTCCACTAACTGCATGTGTGAAAGGGCAAAAATTAACCTGTTTGAAATTTTTTTAGAAAATTTTTTGAAACAGCAAAAACTTACAAAGTTTCCAGCCTGTCTTTTAGTTTCTGCAATACTTTGTTTTTCCTGTTCCTGATTGTCTTTGTACAACACCCGAAATACTGTGCTGTTTTTTTAACTGTGTACTCTTCAAAAAATAATAATCTTATCAATTCAATTTCTTCTTCAGACAAATATTTCAGTGCTTCCTGCAGCTCTTGTATTTCTGACACCCTGATGACTATTTCTTCTGGTGATAATATATGCAAATAACTGTGGTAACTCGTTTCCCCTACTTTTTCTATTCCGCACACACCATTTTTCTGCATTTTTTCAAGCTGGTATCTTTCTTTTCTTCTTGACTGGTACCATGCCAGATATACGTCTCTGGTAACTTCTACGAGAGTTTCATTTACACGCAGCACATACCGTTGTCTTTCCTTTGGTTTTTTACCACGCATCTTTTATTCTCCCTTCTGAAGCACTCCGGTCAGTCTGCCTGCATTTCTTCTCATTTTCTGCTTTGCCTGTGAAATACATTTTGATACTGCCGGTTCTGTAATTCCAAACACCCGTGACACTTCTCTTTGTGTACGCTGCTGAAAATAAATTTGATGGATCACCTGTCTCTGCCGGTCATTCAGCATATCCATGAATTCTCCAATAGCTTCTTCTATGATCAGTTTTTCAAGTACATTCTGCCTTTTATCCACCAATTCACACCAGCTTTCTGAAATATGGCTATATGAAATGCAATTATTATGTTCTCGTACCTCCCTGTTCCTGCACAGCCGATCTTCCCCTTCTAATATCAACCGCACATACCAGGGCTGATTATCAAAAAAATCTTCCTTAACAACTGTTATTTTTCTTCCTGCTTCATATACATAATCTCGACAGGTAAATAAAGGAAAAACCGTTCCATAATCACCTGCACAATAGAAAACATATCCTGTCTGATACGCAATAATTTCCGCACCATCTATCAGTCTATGCTTTACAACTGCCACATCGTTTTCTCTCAAATACCTGGCGGACGGAACCTTTCTTTTTTCTTTCCTGTTACCTACAACCTGTTTCAATTCCTGCAATGTCAGCATAATTACCACCTTTCTGCCTACTGGCAACAGGAGCCCATCAGCAGAAAGGATAGGATTATTACTGATTTACTGGCAAAAGGGCAGTAAAAAACAGCTTCCGGCACACCCGTTTTTTTTAACGAGAGCCTGAAACTTCCTTACTGCCCTTTCTGCTAATTTACAGCATCCTCTATTTTATTTTCCGTCTGATGTCCCGGTCAGACTTCTTTGCATTTCTTTCCGTTTTTATGTTCTTTTCATTTTCCATCAAAACAGAATAGTCTCCCATTGCATCATAGGGACACTGCTTCCGATAGATTAAATTTTCTTGTCTGGTCATCAATCCTGTCTCCCTTCCTTGTTTCTGTCTCTTTCTCTCTGTTTGCTATTTTAACAGCACAAAAAACTATTATCCTTAGCATATATGGGGAGTTTTTTTGTTTTACACCCCATATATGGTGAAATTTCACCTGTACTCATTAAAACTGTCTATCAGCGAATCTATTGTCTGCATAATAATTTTCTGCTCTTTCCATTCCATCTTCTGAATACGATAAAATACTTCCTCAAACTGCTTTCTTTTTTCTGCATCGTCCCCCTCTTTTCCCATCAGGATATTGGCATCTGTTTCCAGGATCTCAATCATCTTCCTGAAAATCTCAACAGACATTGCTGTTTGCCCTCCTTCTATCCTGCTGACCGTATTGACACTGATACCTGCTTTTTCCGCAAAAGATTCCTGTGATAACTTCATTTCCTGCCTGCGTTTTCTGATCCGTTCTCCCAATTCAATAAGTTCTGTGGAAATTGCACGATTGCTCAATACGGTGTCTCCTTTCCTGCAATTTGTCCCGACTTTACGACATTTTGTCGCAAAGTTTCCAGAAAAAAAGCAGCTAATTTTGTCTTAGCTGCTTTTCAAAAGATCTATTTCATTTTATTCTCGGTATTTTATGTATTCCTGTAATAACTGTGAGCAGGAAAACACTAAGATAAATGATTGCCTGTCCAATCATTGCCAGCAGGACGACACTTCCTATCAATCCTCCGATCAGAAAATTCATTGTCCATACTGCCAGTGTTCCTCCAAGATCAAAACCTCTTGGAACCATCCAGACACACATTTTTCCAATTCCAAACGGTATCCCCATCAGAAGCAACAGCAATAAATAATTGCACTTCCCATCCTGGATACAAAACGGTCTTAATACTGCAAACAATACTGTAATCACCAGCACTGGTGCTATCACTTTTTTAATCATCTTCTTCATGTTCCTTTATCCTCCATACATATCGTGATTAACTTCTGCCTGATAATAACTGTTTATCGTTGCCGGGGCATTATACAGGGCGGTCAGAAGATACGCTTTAATATTCCCAATCTTGGTCGTATTCCGATTCAGACAGAACAGCACATATTCGATATGTGAATAGTTCAGCTTCATAAACCTGCTTTTCACCAAAGCAACTGGCTTTTCTACTCCCGCAATGCGAATCATACTGTCCTCCGGCATCATCATAACTTCGATCATCAACTCCACCAGTTCATCTACATCTTCCTTGGCATGATATTGATAATCTATGTTTTCATGGATCACCTCACGATATGCTCTCATCTCTTCCATCACATCTTTTTTCTTTTGGGAATTACCTGATGTGATTGGATAAGATTGATTTATCTCAGTTTCACTAATATCAGTCTTGTTAATATCAGTATTATTAGATTGTGATTTCGGGCATTCTGGATTTGTGATTTCCACTATTCTGGAATGATGATTTTCACTATTTTGGAATTGTGATTCTGGAAATTCTTGATTTGTGGTTTTCATCATTCCTGAATTGTGATTTTCACCATTCTGTAATTGTGATTCCACACAATCCTGAATTGTGGATTTCACTACTCCTGAATGATGATTTTCACCATTCAGAAAAGTGCCTGGTTTTTCCCCGTTTTCAGCTTCCGATTGCAAATTTGCACATTCTTCATGGTTTCTATGCTCAGATTGCAGATCTGCACATTTTTTATGCTCTGGTTGCAAATCTGCACAGCTATCCGTCGACTTCTGATCTGGCACTTCTCTGATCATAAAATTTTTCACATAAATAACATTAGGCTTTCCCAGTCCCAGACGTTTTTTCTCAATCAGTCCAATCCCATTATTACTGTCCAGCTCTTTTACCAGCTTCACTGCCTTTTGGGTTCCACAGTTCATCAGCTCTGCGATTTCTTCCACCGTGAAAATAATATATACCTTGTCCTCTGAATCCAGCCATCGGTTCTTAATGCTCAGGCTCATACGGTCCAGCATCAGACCGTATAATACCTTTGCTTCGCAAGAAAGAGTTTTAAAACATGGTTCTGTAAACAGCACTTTAGGGACACGATAGAAGCTGTATTGTTCCGCTTCCATCCCTGTAAAATAATCAAACTGTATCTTCTGCATCTGCTACTCCTTCTTTGTTTTCTTTCCATTTATCTAAAAGCATAAAAATGACTTCTTCTATCTGTTCTTTAGAATATGTCTCCGGAAAATAATTTCCAATTTTCTTTGCCGGAATCGTCACATTGATCTTACTGCTTTCCTTTTTTAATAAAACAGCATAGATATAACTCTGGTTTAATTTTCCATTTGCACTGCATTCTTTTAACTGTTCTGCCTGTTGTTTTGTCGGAAAAATGCTGCTGTTGGTAATCACTTCCAGAAGCCACTCCTGTTCCTCTGGCTTCAGATAAGACAGCTTTTCTCCCACAATCATAGGAATTTTATTATTGTCCACATATTCCAGCAGAGCATCAGATAATGCCGCCAGACGGATATATCTCTGTACAGTTCTTCCACTGTCCCCTGCGGCTTCACCAACCATATCTGCGGTATATTTCTCACCCTTGCTTCCCTGATGCTTCATTGCATCATATTTCATCTTATAGGCATGAGCTTTCTCACTTGGCAGTAGATTTTCACGCTGAATGTTGGAATCGACCATAATTATGACAGCTTCATCATCTGTATAGTTTCGGACAAGGACCGGCATAGTTGTTTTGCCACACAGTTCACAGCCTCTTTTTCTCCTGTGACCTGAAATCAGTTCATATCCACCTTCTGATCGGGGTCTTACCAGAGCAGGATTTAAAACACCATAGTTTTTAATACTCTCTACTGTCTCAGCCATTTTTTCATCATCGCTCACACGAAATGGATGATTTTTAAAAGGATGGAGCTTTTCCAATTCTATTTCCACAACCTGGTTCATACTCTTTTCCGGTGATTCTTCCAATCCCAGTAACTCATCATAAGAGGTAAGCTGAATATCTTTTTTCGGTCTACGCATGTTTCAACACCTCCTGAACCAGTTCCAGATAGCTGTCTGCCCCCTTGCTTTTTCCATCATAGGCAAAGATACTTACACCCTCCGATGCTGTTTCTGCAAGGCTTTCTGTTCTCGGAATCGTCTGCTCAAAAATCTTAATGTCACTTCCGTATGTAGTTTTGATTGCCTGTTTATTTCTCTTTGCATTATTGTAACGGCAATTATCCATTGTGAATAAAATGCCTTCTATCTGTAAATCTGGATTGAACCTCTGATGGATTCCCTTAACTACTTTCAGTAATTCCATGAGTCCATCTGCCGCATAATATTGTGGCTGTACCGGAATCAGAACGCTGTCTGCTGCACTCAACGCATTGATTGTCAGCATTCCCAATGATGGCATACAGTCAATCAGAATATAATCATATTCATCTTTCAGCAGTTCCAGATACTCTTTCAGTACTTTTTCCCTATCTTCAACAGTAAATAAGGACATGTCCATTCCGGCAAGCAATTTATTGGACGGAATCAGATCCATCCCTTCTTCATGGTGCAAGACTGCTTCCTTTGGGTCAAACTCCAGTCCCATGATGATATTTTCCATCATACTCTTTAAAGTCACTTTGAGATTTTTGGGAAATCCCAGTCCCATTGTCAGATGTCCCTGTGGATCTGCATCTACCAGCACTACTTTTTTCCCATTCTTTGTCAGTCCGGCTCCCAGATTGATGGTTGTCGTTGTTTTGGCTACTCCGCCCTTCTGATTTGCAATAGCAATTACTTTACACATATACTTTCCTCCGATTTACTGTTTTTCTTCTACTTCTACATAAACACGAAAATATTTACTTGTTCCTTTATTTGCGTAAGCATCAGATACTTCCAGGACATCCAATTCCTTATGCTTTTCCAAAATACGGCGAAACCATTGAATGTCCTTTAAAGTACCCTGTAATCTAATTTTCAGCATATATATCCTCCCAGTCTTTGTAAAAGCAATACTCTGGATAACGGATTTTAATGGCTTCCCAGAAATACCGGGCATATCCACAGCAAAACAGCTCCTCTACGGTATAACACTGACATTCTTTCAACTGATCTTCTTCTGCTTCGTAATCTCCGACGCTTGGTGTTCCATTACAATACAGGTTAAATGCCATACGGACAATTCGTAAACTTCCACTGGTCTGCCACCCTTCCTGCAGGCATTCCGTTTTTACACATCCAGTTTTAAAATTATAGATTTTATTCACATTATTTCTTGTGTCTCTGTCGATATCCAGGCAATAAACCAAAGCCCGATGGTAGACATCCTGATATCTGCATTTTTTCAGATATTCCTCATAAAATTTTTCGTGTTCCCTGCTCTTGAAAGTAATTGTGCGAGAATTGCTATTCTCTGCTCTTAACGCTGTGTTTGTCATTTTCCTCCTGAATTTTTAATATTTTGGTATAAAAAAGACACTCCATTTCTGGAATGCCCTATAAAAAATAGGGACACCCGCTTTTAACAAGTATCCCTATAATCTATCAATGATCTGATAGCTCTCTATTCATTTTCATATTCAAGATTCTTTGTGTTCCCCGTCCCGAGGTCTAACGCAACAACAACGGTTACTTTCTTCACAAGGCTCTTTTCTTTGTGATTTTCACCTATTTTTTTGAAACTGAAAAACTCCACAAAGTGCGTAAATTCAAGGATTTCTACATATTTTTCCTTTGTAGCAACACCACAGTCTCCACATGTTCGGTCTGTAAGAAGTTCATTTTTTAACTCTCTGTGCAATTTTATACATTCATAAAATCAAATATTTTTCGCCTGTTCAGTTCTTAGTTCTTTGTACATTCTCGCCCTGCGTGTCTGCATAGGTGGCAAAATGGTGGCATTGCCACCCTATTTTTGCGAATCACCTGTACTTTCCTGTTTCTGTGCATCTTTCATGCCATCTTTAACTCCCTCTGAGAAACTACATCCTACTAAACTTCCAGCTAGCGTGCATGTTAACAGTATTACAAAAAATCTTTTCTTTATAACAATCATTCTCCTCTAGTAATATTTTTACAGACAGTATATCACCAGAGACCTTAAATTGTCCATCAAATTGCAATTAAATCTTGCCACATATCTTGTCCGCAAATTCCGTCACCTTTGCCATTGCCAAGTTTTTTACCTTGCTTCATGCGCTCAATTTGATACTTGTTGACTGCAATCATAAGTTCTTTTCCAAATTTTCTGTCGAGTTTTCCACTGTAAAAACCTCTTGCTTTCAAGATTTCCTGCAACAACAATACACTTGTGTTTTTATTTCCTACTCTACAAGTTTTTGGTTCAAACATATATTGTACCTCCCTTGTCACATTTACTGTTGTATTAGATGCGCTAGTATTAGTATTATTTGTACTCTTTGCATTAGCAATTTCTGTAAAAGGAAAATTCTTGCCTGGGCAATTTGTTGAGCACACTTCTCTATGAGCCTGTACTTTGCTAATTTTATATTTCTGCTTAAGATAAGCTACAAGCTCTTTTCCGGCATTAATCTGCGCCTGGGGCATAGTTTCCGTCATATAAGAACCCTCGAAACAAATTCCAATGCTATCAGAATTTGAGCCAGATGCGTGTGCTCCTATTTTATTTTCCGGACGTAATCTGTAAACAGTTCCATCTTTTCTCACAAGAAAGTGATATCCTGCTCCAGACCAGCCATTGTTCAAGTGCCACTGGTGAATATCCTGCGCTGTACAGTGACTAGCTTCTGCGTGATGAATAATAATTCTGTTTGTACTGTTTCTATTTGTCAAAGCAGTTCTGAACTTTAAATTTGTTTCAATAATATTCATGCCAATCTCCTCTTTGTTCTTCAAAAAAAGAGGGCTTTTCTGCCCTCTAAGTTTATTTTTTATTGTATTTACTTCTGTTCCAGATTTTTGTAATCCGTTCCCATCCTCCTGTGCTTACTAAATACACAATAAAAGCAGCAATCATAGCAGCAAAAATATAATACCACTCAATCACTACTTTATAGTAAGTACACAAGATAATTACGCTAATTGGTGTCAAAATCAATGCTGTGACTAATGCAATGACATTTGTCTGAATCTTTTTAAGACCCGGCATTTCTTTGATTGACTGTACAATTACACTTACCAAAAAAGCAAGAACTCCGATTCCTGTCAGCAAGTAACTCATATACTGCAATAGCATCTCTGCACTAATTACTCTTTCCATTCTGAACCTCTCTTTCTAATTCTTCGAGACTATCAATCCTGTGATGAGCAGACCGTGTAGATTGTTCCACTACTACCATGCGCTCAATCAGATTGTTGTGCTTCTTTACTTTTTCCTCTAACTGCTCGATGCGGTACATTGTCAATTTATTTGCAGTCATAATTCCCGCAAGTGTACCTGCAAGTGTACCAAGCAAGGAGCAGACTGCAACTACAATCTCTGGTTGCATTGTGCCACCTCCTATGCTAATACCCAGCAAAGATTAATATAATATTCTTTATTAGTCTCTGATAATTGTGAGTCATTCACAAGAGCTACTACTCCATCTGTATTAATTCCGATGTTTCCGTAGCGCAAATCATATCGAGGAGCAAGGAGGCGCACATAGCGATTCGGGCGATAACCCGCTGGAATCGTTGCAAGTGTTGCACCTGCCGCTGTTGCGCTTGTTTTTAATCTTCCTAATGCAACCACAATATTGCCATGCTTTCTAAGTGTGATATCTCCTGTGCTTCCGCTTGCTAATGTTGCTTTTGCTGTCGTGCCGTTAAAAATCGCTTCCGCTGTTGTTGTAGAATTATCTGAGTTTGTATGTGCTACCTGTGCCGAATCTGTTTTGTGATGGTATTCATCCCATGTACTTCCATTAAAAATTTTAAAAATTGCTTTCTTAATTGCCATTCTTTTACCTCCTACTATATATTAATCCAAACAGTTCCAGTTGCGACTCCGGTCGGAGCAGATGTTTGAGTATAAATTTTTGTTCCATCTGCACCTTTAGGACCAGCCGGTCCCGTTGCTCCTTTTTGTCCAGTATCTCCTTTCGGTCCAGTCGCTCCAACTACTCTACCTAAATCAACTGTGCTTGCCATTTCTTACCTCCATTTTACTTACGGATAAATTGCAATCAAATGTCCATTCGAATCAATCTGAAACGTCGGGCTATCACCTTTATCGCCTTTGTCGCCTTTTGCTCCGGTTGCACCGGTGGCACCTTTTGCACCTGTATCTCCCTTATCTCCTTTAGCTCCGGTTGCACCGGTGGCGCCTTTTGCTGCTATCTGTAACCAATAAGTCGTATTCGTTGGAATGATACTAGAAGAAGCAGTGTGGCTCTTGATACAGGCATAGGTATTGCCATTGTATGTAACGATATCAATATAAGATGTATCATTCACATAAGCAGTTCCGGATGCCCATGCATTTTTCAGTCTCATACTGACACCGGTCGAACCTTTTGCTCCGGTATCTCCCTTTGCTCCAGTTGCGCCAGTGTTTCCGGTTGCTCCTTTTGCTGCAATTTGAGTCCAGTATGTAGTATTTGTCGGAACGATGTTGGAAGAAGCAGTATGACCTTTTGCACAAGCATAAGTACTGCCGTTGTAAGTCACAATATCAATATACGTCCCATCATTGACATAAGCAGTTCCAGATGCCCATGCGCCTTTCAAACGCATACTCACACCTTTTGCACCTTGTGCCCCCTGCGGTCCCTGCGCTCCAATCGGTCCTTGCGCACCTGTCTCGCCTTTTGCACCTGTCGCTCCAGTAGCTCCTGTTGCCCCCTTGATATTGCCGGTCTTCGACCATGCACCAGAGGCTCTTTTATATACATCAAAATTCGATGTATTTAAGAAGAAATCTCCGTCTTTTCCCTGTGATGCAGATGGTGCAGCTGTTCCGGTCAACCATGTTGCCCCATCTGCTCCTTTTGCACCAGTCGCACCAGTTGCACCCTTGTCACCTTTTGCTCCTGTCGCACCGGTATCGCCTTTTGCTCCTTTCTCACCTTTTGGTCCTTGTAAGTCAACAACCATCTGAAAACCGGAGATATGTACTTTGTATCCTGCCGGAAGTCCTGCTTTTAACTTAATTCCTTTTCCATCTGAGTTTTCAGTAAATGTCGTTCCATCCTGTCGTACACCATCAACATATACTTCCAGAGCATTTCTATTCAACGGAAACTGATAATCTGTCCAAGAAAAAGAAGTTTGCCCCTCTGTAGAGGTAAAAATCTTCTCAAAGCGAATATAGCTTTCTGTACTTCCTGCCGGCCCCTGAACACCTCGTTCACCTTTTGGTCCCTGTGGTCCAGTCGCACCGGTATCACCTTTGTCACCTTTTACACCCTGAATACCCTGTGGTCCCTGAATACCTTGGTCTCCTTTATCGCCTTTCGGTCCTTGAATGCCTCGTGCACCAGATAAGTCAACGATATAAGTATAGGCACTTGAATTTTTACAATATAATTTACCGGTATCCACATCATCTACACTCCCGGTATCAATCATGACAAAACTTCCTACGCTTACTCCATCTGTAGAATATCCAGCATTCATGGCTGATACACTTTTGTAAATTTTAGCGATTTTAAACGGCTCTCCCGGGTCACCTTTTAGCCCCTGCTTTCCTTGAGGTCCCTGTGGTCCCTGTGCTCCTTGCGGTCCCTGCGGACCGATTACTTTACCTAAATCAACTGTACTCATTATTTACTCCTTTAATCTTCATAAATTGCAATCAAATGTCCATCGGTATTTATCATCATCTGAGGTGTTTTTCCATCTTCTCCTTTTATTCCCTGAATCCCCTCTACCAACTGCATAGAAGTGGTGGAAATATCTGAGATTTTTTCTAAGATGGTTTTCTGTGTCGTTCCAAATGTCGGTGAAATAGAATATCCATTCTCGTCAAAAGTCTCTGTCGTCTCAACAATTCTCTCATTCATGTTTACTGCATATTCACGGTCAACCGTTACAACGATATCTCCGATATCCCATTTAATTTTATACTGGGAAGAATCCACTTCTGAGGAGTAAGTGTCATTACAAGCACATTCTGCCAGTTTTGACTTTCCTCTATCTGGAAGTGCTGTATCATCTTCTATATCTCTTGCATCAACAAACAGCTCATACCGCTCTAATCCAGAATTTTCATTTCCAACATAACGAATACGGCGCTCTGCTCCCTCTCCCTGTCCTGCTACAATCGCAGTATTTTTATATTCAGAAATATCTGAGATAAATTCCCGATTTGTGACATTATCATAATCTACATTAAAAATCATTGGTGGACGATTGCTTTGATTCGCAGAACGGTCAACTCCCTCTAAAACTTCAAATAAAAGCTGTTGGTTTTCCGGAATTAGTGAAATACTCACACCAAGCCCCGATGCTTCGCATAGAGCGGTTACTGCCTCATCTAAATTGTCATACCTGGTCTGGTAATACACTCTGTCGCCACGTCCTGAGGATGCTTTCACCTTTAAAAATGGAATATTTCGCTTTGTATCTGTCGCATTTGTGGCATTCGCTTTTACTAGACTGCAGATAATATTTTCTGCAGTGTCATGAAAACTATGATATGCAAGCCCTTTCGGAGGGTACGTTATACGCTGCGTTAACAAATGCAACAGTGTATATCCACTGATGGTTGCGGGTGTACTAGAATTATCATCGTCAGAACATTCAATTCTCTTGATAATTCCAGTTTTCTTCCTGTCATTATCCAGCATAATATAGTTCCCTATTTTCATCTGCTTCGTAATTCTATACACAAAAATTTGGAACGTCCCGTATTTTGTCCAGCGTGTAATAAATTCCAACCCCTCATAAGCATCCAGTTCACCGATAAATTTCAAGTTTTTATCAAAAAATCTTACGTTAATTCGTTTATCCATATACTTCCGCTCACCGCCCCTGATGGTGTTGTGCTCTGTGTATAGATGTTTCGCCATCCTGTTCCTTGCTGTTGTTTAAACCACTCGTCAAACAGACGCTGATTTTCTTTCATTGCGGCATTATAAGCAGTTAAAGTTTTTGGACGAATTGCACCGCATACAAGATTATTCGACCTCTCATCTCTTTCAAGTGTAATTCCTCCGTTTTTAGTCACTCTATACTGTCCTAATGACAATTCATAAATAGAATCCGTTCTTGTAAGCGCCGGTGTTGATGGAGCACTGGATGCACCGCCAGCTCTTACAAGCAGTCTCACAGATGATTGAGCAACATTCAACTGCAAAATCACTCTATATTTTTTTGAATAATTTACATCCGGAGAAAGCTGGAACTCTTTTGGCGAATCATTATAATGATAAAAACCTTTTAAAATAGCAAATCCTTTTCCTACCGTCACTTTTCCGGAACTGATTGCAATTGGGTACTGCATAGAACCATCAGAATTTACTGCAATTCCGGATTCATAGATATTATCAAAATACCGGTTAAATTCTTCCTGCCCATATTCCGTACCCCCATTAAAAAATCCATAATATTCCATTTTACACTCCTATATATCTGTTTTTGTATCGTACTTCCACGGACTGAGGGTCTAAACCGTTTTCAGACGTATATTCAAGCATGTTATCACCTACTTGCAAGGAGAAAAATACAGACTGCAGATCAATGTAATCAAATGCATCTGTGCTTACTCCACCTCTTATAATTTCAACTTTCTTCTGTCCAAAAGCAGTATTGATATACAAAATATCATCCGAAGTCAGTTCCCTCTTAATTCGGATAAATTCTCCTGTAGACAAATTCGTAATCTTAGGATTAACTGCCGGTCCGTGAAAATAAATTTCAATAGGTGCTTCTGTATGTCCGGAATTAAAGACGTTCTTTTTAGGTTCTCCCCTCTCTTTGAGCTTAAAAGGGAGCGTGAATTTCCACGCCCACCCTTTTACCCATGTAGAAATTGCCTCTCCAGTCTGCACAATGTCCTTGAACATTGGATCCATACAGGAAAGTTCTATTTCAAATTCAAGAACATCATAAATATTCTGGCTTGTAAAATGAAAACTCTCTACTTCGTATTCAATTTCTCTTTCTACACCAAGATGATTCACTGTTAAGGTTCCGGAAGAGAACGGACTAAAAAAACGGATTAACTCCTGACGTTTATCAGATTTATCTTCATTTCCGAGATAGTCCGCAGAAATAGCAATCGGTCTTGAAAGAACTTTTTTTCGCTTTAACCGTTCTCCAATAAAGTTCGAATTTACGCTTTTTTCTAGTTCATAATCTGTCGCTTCAATTCCTGAATATTCTGTTACACCAAAGTCCGGTTCATCCAACACAAGCGTCTCTTCTCCTTTTGAAAAACGAAACTCTATCCTGTTCAAGTTAATGCCAACCTCCTTGCTTCTTTTCTAAGTGCACGGCTCATCTCTACCGGAGACTGAACTGGCTGATAGAAATTAATTTCCTGTTTCACTTCTGTATTTTGAGAAGCTGCATATCCGTAAGCCTGTGGTGCTCTTTCGAGCATTTTGTTTGTCGTGACTCTGGAAACTGTTTCACTCACTGCTCCTCGCATCATTCCAAGTAAAGATTTTACATCTACCTGCATGGCATCTGTTACAATTTCAGCAGCCTGTGTTACAACAGAAGTATTATCTTCCATTCCTCCACTGATACCATAATCAAACATCTTACCAATCCAGGCGCCCACTCGTGATGGAGAATGAATTTGTAAGTTTGCTTTTGCCGCATTAGCTGCCGCACTTGCTACAGATGCCGCTGCGCTTGCAACCCCATAACCGCCCGCACGAATACCATTCGCAAAGCCATTTGAGAAGTTTACTCCAATCGAATAACTGCCACCGGAATTGTTTGCCAGAGCGTCTCTTGCTCCACTTCCAAGAGAAGCCGCTGCTGATGAAGCACTACCTTTCTTTTCATTAATTCCGTCTACAAAACTGGAACCCAGCTTGTTTCCCTGAGATTTTGCAGAACTTGCTACATTAACACCACTCAATCCTTTCGTTGCCGCTGTTCCAAGTCCTCTTGCCGCACTCGAAGCACTATTTGTTCCATTTCGGATTCCAGCTGCAAACTGATTTGTTGCGGTTTTTGCCTGTTGAGTAAAATTGCTCGGGATATTTGTTCCTTTTAAGGAAGTTTTTGCAGAGTTTCCAAGTGCAGATGCTGATGATTTTGTATTTCCCTGCCCTGCTGATAATGTCCTTGCAAAACTTTGTGTTGCTGATGTCGCTGCGGTCTGATAGTTTCCAGCAACAGACATATTTCCAAGACCAGATTTCGCCGCATTTCCAAGAGCTGATGCTGCCGATGAAGCACTACCCGCCCCGCTGTTCAAGCTATTTACAAGCCCTGATACTGCACTTTGAGACTGGGAAGAAAATGTTCCTGGCATATTTCCGGCAACGATTCCGGTATTTGCCGCATTTCCAAGAGCCGATGCTGACAACTGCATAGATTCTGCACTGCTCAACAAATATGTATTCGCTGCTGATGCGGCGGCAGATGCATTTGAGCCAAACACTGCCGGCATGTCTGCCGCCGTAAATCCAGTTGCGCCAGACTGAGCAACTGTTAATGCCGCCATATACAGTTCTTCCTGATGCGCAAGCACTTCATCTACTGTCATTCCGCACGCTTTTGCCGCCGCAAACACTGCTCCGGAATAATCTGTTTCCGTAAATCCTCGTGTAATTGCACTTGCACTGTTTCCTGCCGCTGTCCGAATAAAATCCTCACCAGTTTCAAGCTGATTGATTGTGGAATCAACTGCATCACTTGCTTTCTGAGCAGGAGTAGTCTGCGTATCAACTTCATCAATGCCTTGAATCAACTGTTCGATTGCTTCTGTTCCGACATCACCAAGTGCACCACTATCTTTTAAGTAGGTGGCAAATGTCTTTATGATTTCGTCAGAGGTCATAGAAGAGATGTGTTGAAATTCCGGAACTTTATCTTTCATTCCTTGCATCATCTCACTCATGCTTGAAGCTAATTCTTCTTTTCCCTCTGGACCCAATTTTTCAATATTATTAATTGCATTTGTAATTACATCTTGAAGAGTCTTTGGAATTTCTCCACCAGAGGCTTTAATTTCCTCTGCCGCCATTCTGAAGCCTTGCGACATTTTTGCATAGTCAGTAGATTCAAGTGCTTTTTCTATTGTTTCCTGACTATACTTTACACTTTTTGCTGCTTTATCTGATTCAGTTGGAATCTTTGCATAAGCATCCAAAGCCTTTTGTATACTTTCTGGTGTTCCCTCACCAAGTAAATCCATAACTTTGTCCAGGGAACTGGTTTGAACTTCTGCTTTCTTTGCTTCTTTTGTCGCCTCTGAAAGATTTTTTCTTGTGCTTTCAAGATTTTCGTTTGCCTGTTCAAATGCCTTAGCATCGTTTCCGTTCCACGCTTTTGCATACTCATCTAATGCTTTATTATACTGTTTCTGGGCTTTTGTTAAATCTGCCTGTATTTCAGACTGCTTCTGCAAATTATCGGCATATTGATTTGTTACAGCTTCCTGCACAGCTTTCTTTTTCAAGCTACGCACATATTCATCAATGGACTGTGTTACATCTCCAAGAGACTGCTTCACACCCTCATTATTCTGAATAAATCCATCTGCGGTAATGGAATACTCTGTTCCCATTGCCTCATTTAGCTGATTCAAAATAGAGCCTGCAAGCTGTTCACAGCCTTGTTTCATCTTTCCGGTTTCATCAAAGGCTTCTGACAATTTACCTTTCAGACGTTCCAGAGGAGCCGCGGAACTTTCTGCTGAGTTATTTGTGCTTTCAATCGAACTGGATAACTCGTCTAATTCATTTCGATTCTTCTCAATCGAAGCGGATAAGTTATCAATTTCTTTCTGGAATGCAACCTGTTCTTTGCTTGCCTCATTTGATTTAAGTGCAAGAAAGGCAATTCCACCTGCCAGTGCACCAATTCCGATTGCAATCATTGCCGCTGGATTTGCGCTCATCACCGCATTTAATGCAGCCATTACTCCACCAGCTTCGGAAGATACTCTGCTTAACTTCGTAATTACAGATACAACTGTTGTAACCGGTCCGCTGACTGTTTTAAAAGTCTTAAAAGCAGCTACAAGCGAAACAGTAACAGGTGCTATTTTATCCATATTGTCAGCAAGTTTAATGAATATTTTTCCAAGTCCGCTTACGATTGGTTCTGCAATCTTTACAATACTTTTTAATCCAGCATCGAACGTCCGTTTTAAAGCGTCCATTCCTTTTTTGGCTGGATCCTGCATTTTCTTTGGCAAAAGTTTAATGAGTCCAGTGCTTAATACATTTACAATCTCTGTTGCTGACTTTTTAAGCTGACTCTTATTGTTTACAACTCCTTTTGCAAACGCTTTGATTAAAGATACCGATGCGTTGACCATCTTTGGAGCAGACTGTGCTACTTTAACGGATAAATCCGCAAGCACTGCACCAGCTTCCTCTACTGCCGCATCCAGTCCACCATTTTGCAAAGCATTTGATATCCTGCCGACTGCACCAATTCCCTCTTCTGCCGCTTCTTTCAAAGAATCTTCGATGTTCTCGTAGATTCCGATGCCTAATCCCTCAAGAGCAGAATTTAATGTTGTCATTTTTCCTTGTAAGTTGTCCTGCATCGTATCAGCCATCTGTCCGGCTGCTCCGTCTGCATCTTCAATATAACCTTTCAGCTGGTCGAAACGTTCTCCTGAGTTCGCCAGTAATGCATTGACGCTCTTCAAGTCGACCTTGTTGAAAATGGTGTTTAAAACCTGTGTTCTCTCGCCCTCATTCATTGAGTCTAAGATTTTGTTCAAATCATTAAATGTATCATTTAGAGGACGCATCTTTCCCTCTGCGTCAAATACATTCAAACCAAGCTCTTCCATTTTCTTTTTCGCCGTATCCGTTGGTGCGGATAGGCTTAAGATAACATTTCTAAGGGCGGTTCCACCTTCCTATTCTTCATTGTCTAGGCTCTTTATCCTAGAACTAAGATTTCTCTTAGAGTTGGACTATATCTTCATCTTCAACTTTACTTGCTAAGATGTTGGGCACTCGTGGATAATTAGGCATACAAAAAGCACTCTTTTAATGAGTGCTTCTGGTTAGCTTCTTATCTAGTCTCTACGCTTTCTAGTGGTTTCCCTCCTAGCTTAGCTCGGTATTGCCTTGTCTATTCTTATTACAATTTTATCATAATTAGGTATAATTGCAATAAACGGCGATTAAATAAATTTAGGTTTCACCGAATTCACCCAATGTTTTTTCAAAGATATTTCTATCTAAGCGACCAAAAGTTTAGCCCCTTTTACACCATTGTCAGCGAAGATTCCCAACACGGTATTGGCTTCTGTCACTCCTCCAGCAAGTGATTTTGCAGTACCACCCACTGTTAAAAGTGCTTCGCCTAACTGCTGGACGCTTGTATTACTCTTTTGAGACGTCTTCGCCATTTTGTCAACAAAGCTTTCGACCGTTCCAGCTTTATCACCAAGGGCTGACATACTGTCTGTTACCATATCAGATGCAGTCGCAAGGTCCATGTTGCCTGCTGCTGCTAAATTAAGCACCGTTGGCAAAGTTTGCACTGATTTGTTTGTATCGTATCCGGCAAGAGCCATGTAATTTAATGCCTCTGCCGCCTGTGTAGCAGAGAACTTTGTTGTCGCTCCGGCATTTTTTGCAGCTTCCTGCAACTTAGAAAACTCTGCACTTCCATTGTGGATTTCTTCCGCAGACATTCCCATCGTTGCAGCCACTTGGCTCATTGCTGCTTCAAAGCTGGAGCCTACTTTTATTGCATATCCACCCATGCCAGACAGGGCGGCAGATGTTGCAGTAATCGTTTTTGTCGCTGTCGCAAGCCCTTTTGATGCCAACGAAGAGATTTTTCCAAGTCCGTTTTCGATTCCCTTGGTATCCAGACCGGTTTCTATTACAATTTTACCGTCTGCCATCTTCTCACCTCCTAAAGATAAGGTGAGGGGTCTCTGCCCTCTTTCAAGGCTTTGATTAACTCTTCATTTTCCTCTACCTGTTGGATTTTATAATATCTCTGCATTGCCTTATAAAAAGCAACCTGCTCCTTTGACAGACTCTTATTTGTCGTATCAATAATCCGATACTGCATAATCCGATGCAATGACACGGTTTCCGGAATATCATCCAGCATCGCAATAAATTCCCACCAGTGCAAATATTGAATGGTATGTAAATCAATGCCATACACATCATTTCTGCGGAAAGCAGAGTAAATTAGCCAGGCATCTTCCTTGAAATTCAGTGCTTCATTACTGTTAATTCCAAGTATTTTCTTTGATGGCTTACCTTTTTTCTCTTTCTTTCCACACTTTACAAACCAAGTTGCCTGTTTTACAGCCTCTGCAATATCATTTCGAGGTGGTGGTATTTTATACAAAATCTGCAAGCATCTTTCTATGTCTGCTAACGTTTCATCCGCATCTTCTACCACTTCCATATAGCGTAAAACAGTACGAAAGTCTGTATTGATTGGATATTTTTCACCATTTACTTCTAAATTTTCTGGCGGTTTTTCTGTCAAAAAACTCATATTTTATTCCGAATACAGTGCTAACAGATGATTCGTTTTCTCATTCATCACCTGCTCCTGTTTTCCTTTTTCTTCGCAAAGTGCAGTGTAAGCATCAATACATTTTAATAAATCATTTTCATATCCGCACACAGCTGTTCCAACACCTTCTCCGAAAATATAGTCAAATGCCGCTTTAATAGCTTCGCACTGGATATTAATCTGTTCTGGTAAACTCTTTCCTTGTGCTCTTTCTGCTTCGTTTGCAACACTTTCATAACTGTCTATTAGTTTCTGTGCCTGATTTGCTTCAAACACATTCAGATTCAATGTAAGCCCATTAATCTCCATTTACCTTTTCCTCCTGTTTTAATTCGGCAGTATTCTTTACTGCCTCTCTTTTTACTGCCTTTGTCAGCTTAGAAGAGAGGGATTTTACTCCCCCGCATCTTCTTTAAAGGTTTTCTTCTCAGGGTCGAAATATCCAAACACCCAGTCACCTTTACCAAGTAAGTTTCCAGAGCCTGTAATTTCTCCATCATTGTCTGTAAATTCAGCTACTTCAATCGCTACACTTCTTTTTCTTGCTGGATATCCATTTGCAGTTTTTGCCCCTGCCAGGTCTACACGGATATATTCCGCTTCTGCATCCGGTCCTGTCTTTTCTTTTCTACCAATGTCTACAATAAATTTCACTGCTTCTTCTGTCTCAATCATGTCCATTTCGAATGGAGCAGACCAGTCATAAGAGCCGATAGACTTTGTTGTAGATTTATTGTTTACATACCGTTTTGAAGTAGTCTGTGCGGATGGGCTATCATCAACCTTTGTAAATCCGGTCCCCATGAGCACGTACTGGTCTGTTCCTGCTCCTACATTTAAGTAATCCGCTTCCTGATATCTCTGTTTTACTGCCATAATTTACTGTCTCCTTTTTTGAAAATAAATAAATTCACACTGGATTGCATACCGAGCGGTCTTTGCTTCGGCATCTATCATGTATCCATTTGTCGTTGCTCGAATGGAAAGAGCTTCTTTTGTACTGCTAAGTTCCGGAAAAACTTTATCTCGTGTACAATCTTCCAACCATTCCTGAAAGTGTTCGTAAAATTCCGAGGTATCAATATTTTCCATATCTCCCCAGAACACTCTGCTACAAAAATGAAATGCAACACGTCTTATGCTGTCTCCATTTGTGTATCGCTTCACAATCGGCTCTGCTGGTACAGCTTCAACCATATAATTTGTTGGTTTTTCTTCCAAGAAGTCAATATCTACCTTTGAAAACGTCTCTTCAAACTCATCCAAATACGGACACGTTGTAATGAAATCCCGGATAGCACTAATTACACTCATCCTCTTTTACCTCCACAAAACTTTGCTGTAGATTCTACAATTTCGTTTCCTCTGTCTGCCCACATTCGCTTATCCCACTCTTTACCAGCAAGTGGTGCTTTACTTCGGTTCTTTCCGGAATTTTCATAGTACTGACGTCTTGCATAAGACTGACCGTAAGTAATATGGGTCGTTGATTCTACAGCTGTATTTTCAAGTGGTCCATTTAATTTCGGGACATAAGGCACACACAAACGTCTCACTTCATGAGTGACGAACTTTTGTCCTGCTCCATTTTTATTTAAAGAACGTTTTAACAGGATTTTCTGTTCGTCGTCCATTTCAACTCGCACTCTTGTCTTTGACATTATGCGCCTCCAATCCGGATATGAGGTTCTAACCCTCTCCGATTGTCTGAGTGGCTTAAGATTCTTCCAAACAGCAAGCCTTTCTTCTCTAAATCGGATTCTTTTGCAATCTCATCTTCTAAGATTCCTTTTACAAACACATCCCCATTTGAAGCAGTGAAAAAGCCTGTCACATCTTCTTTTCTTGCATATTCTTCCGGCTCTAAGAACGTTTCTCTTCTTTCTGCCATCGGAATACGAATCTTTATCGAATCTGCACTATCTAAGCCTTTATCACTCACCGCTACCTTTTGGTCTGTGTACCAATGCACACCACAAAGCACGGTACGTTTATAGATGTACTGTCGTGTTGTCTTATCTAATCTTCGGTTGTAAAGGGTAATATCCGCATTTACAATCATTCCTCATCCACTCCCATGCATAAAATACCACTTGACATTAGATAAGTACTTGCAATCTGATATAAACGACTCTCAAACTCTTCCTCTGTCTGTTCTGTCTGATAGCTGACGGAATATCCATCGTTATTTTCCGATACAATATTTCCTCTTACCTTTCTCTTTTGCATTGCCTCAGCCATTTCACAGATTGCATACTTTGCATTTTGTTCCCAGTCTTTTTCTGACCAGTCACATGCAGTTCTTCCAAAGCTGAAATGTTCCAGACGTTTTTCTGCTTTCAATTCCAAAGAAAGCCAGGCACTTTCTGGCACCTGACTTCCTCCAAACCTTTCAATATAAAAACTATAATCTACTTTCATAATCTCATCAACTAGCGGTTTTTGCTGTATGTACATAAATACCGTCTACTTTGTTGTCATAAGTTTCTGCAATACCGACAGTTCTATAGTTAAACTGCCATGCATCTGCGTTCATGTTCTGTTCCGGTGAAAAGATTTTGGAAACAGTGTGCTTCTGATACTGGATAACTGCCTGTTTGTCAATCACAATAAAGTTCATCGCAAGTGCACCGGTATCTTTTGTAAATCCACCTGCTCCGGAAGCAGTCAGTTTTACTTTATTAAAGAACCTTCCTGATGGTACTTTTACGATTCCTGCAAATCCCTCCAGTGCTTTTCTGGATGCAGTTGTATCTAAGTCGTCAATCATTCCGTAAAGTGCCGGATTAATAAACAGATAGCATGTTGCAAGATTTGCCTCTGCATTTTCAATGTGATTTCTTGCTTCACGAAGTGCTGCAAGTCCTGCCTTTCCATCTGCAATATCTGCACTTACTGTTTCTACATTCTTTGTCTGTGCATAAGCAGACAGACGATAAGCATCCAGCTCCGGGACACCCTGTGTTCTAAGAAATTCACTGGATAATTTACCAAATGCGATACTCGCTGTATCGATATTGTCCATTGCATCTACAACAAACTTTCTACCACGGTCATAAGTACATTTCTTAGTTTCATAGTCTAATGTAATATCTCCTGCCGCATATCCGTTTGTTTTGGAATAATCTGCAAGACCCTGCATAGTCATTTTCGGAATCAAAATTTCGTTTGCATTTGCACCCTCTTTTACCAAGTTATTTGCTCCATCCAGCACAGCTGTTAAAGAGGATAACTTGTAGACCTCGTCCAAAAGGGTTGAGTACTGTTTTCTTAATTCAATTGCGTTTGGCATTCAACTTCTCCTTATTTGTTTTCCGGAAGTCCCATAGCGGCACGAAGCGCAGACACTCCATCTGCTCCGCCGCTGCCACCGTTTCCTCCGGTTGAACCTACTGGATTCTTAAACGGTTCATCTGAACCAAACAGATAAGCATCAGACTCTTTTACCGCTCCAATCGCAGCCTCAATGTCGGCAGACTGGTTTTTCGATGCTTTGAGTGTTTCCATGTCAAGCATTGCCATAACTGCTTTCTCATTTCTGCCTCCGGCTTTCTTAATTGCAGCACTTAATTCTCCGGTAAACTGACGTTCTGCCTCTTTCTGAGCATATTCTGCGTCTTTTGCCTGTAAATCACCCTGAAGCTTTGTAATCTGGCTCTGTAAGTCTTTTACGTCCACTCCGTCAAATTCTTTCAGCCTTTCATTTACCGTATCAAGAGAGGATTTATACTCATCTCTCTTTGTAACTGCATTATCGTACTCTGCTTTGGTACGATAATTTTCTTTCCATGCTTTTTCAAAGTCTGCTTTTTTCTCTTCCGGAAGTTCAAGTCCGAACTCTTTAAGAATCTCATAGATATTTTTCATGCTACATTCCTCCTGAAATCATTTATTGACCGCTCTTTCAGCGGTATGGGATATATCCGGTTCTTTAATGCCTGCCAGAAAAAGGCATAAAAATAAGACGCCATCAATGCGTCTTTGTTAATCTTTTTTATAAGTCACTTCCATATCTGTTTCTGCTACAAATGTTGTTGTCCCCTTGTACGTTCTTACCGAATATCTTTAAGTTTTTCAGCGGAACTTTGACACTATCTTTACAAACTATTGGATTGCCAGATATCGTTTCAAAACTATACTTTTTCATTTTATATAGCTTTTCTGGTTTCATTCCTATAAAATTTGTATCATCTACCATTTCAGGCATTGTACTTCGATACCTCTTTCATCTGTCTCTTCTGGAATAATTGTCATAATTCCTTTCATCGTTGGAAGATAATTCGTATCTGCTCTGGCAGTAATTACTTGTGCACATTCTGCCGAAATCAATAAACAATCATTTTTATCTGATGTTTCCTCAAGTGCCACATAAATATCGCCTTGAGTAAAATCCTTAACCAAATATTCAATTCCAGCAACATCAAATTCCAATTTTATCGGAGTATTCGCACTTGTTGCCTGTCTTTTAAAAATACACTTCATTTTTTACTCCTTATAAGGTTCCCATTTTTTTCTTGTTTTTCCCACTGACAACATAACACCTTTAAAAGTCGCCTCGTATTTTCCTGCTAATACACTTCCGGCTGTAATTTCTGTTACAAAAAGTCTAACTTTAACATTCGTAGCCTCTTTCGGAATAGATAAAGTAATTGCTTTTTGTTTTTCTGTAGATATCAACGTCTTATAACAATACTTGCCATTTTGTATATATACGACTCCAACGACTGCACTCTCATTTGGTACATTGCTTTTGTAGTCATCATATTGAAGAGTTACTGTTTTTCCAATAACTCTTTTCAATGGTATTGAATATGCTACATTTACAAATTTTTCACTAGAAGCTGTTGCATTTGCCCCTATTTCTGCTTTAAGTGTAATGGAATATCCCTGTTTATCTACTTTTATTTCTTTAATACCAGATTCTACTTTGGGACTTTTATATGCATTAAATAACTGTTTGCTTTTCTTTGACATCTGATATAACGTTTCTTTTTTAGTCCCAATAAACCTCATATCACCGCTTATCATATCTCTTTGCACTAAAACACTCCTCTCATGAAGTCAGTGCTTACAGGGTTAAGTTTTACCCCCCCCCCGCTCAAAACTATTCTTTCTATTCATCAAATTCTCCTTTAAAAATAGTATAAAAATACCACCAGTCGCTCAACTGATGGTATTAATCAATATTCAATCTTTTTTGCAACTATCGCAATGAAAACTTTTTGTTGTTTTAAAATCTCCAACTGCAATCATTACACCTTTTTTACAACATGGACAGATAACTTTTTCGCCATTTCTTAATTTTTCCATAAATTCATTAAATTCATAAGGATTCATCTTGTCACCTCCATGGTAACTCTGGATATAATTTCTTTACTTTTTAATCAACAATTAGCTGACTGCCACACTTTTCACATTGAAAGGTATTTGTTTTTTTACAATCTCCTATTGCTATCATCTTTCCTTTGCACTTTTTACATAATACACATTTCCCCTCACGCAAAAGTTTCAAGCGTTCATGGGTTGGCATAAGCAAAGTATCATTCATAAAATCACTCCCATTTCAAATATGGATACATGTCATCTATATATTTCATTGTATCCTTAATCGTCTCCTTTGTCAATTTCTCACCTCTATGTCTGCATTCATTCAAAAAACATTCTAATTCTTGGTTTTTAGTATTTGGCTTATTGATTTTAGCATGTGTTGCTTCGTGTATCACAGTAAGAGCTGCATCTTTCACTTTCTTTACATTATCAGCGTATACATTAATTGTCCCTGATTCAAATGTCCCTGCTCGTCCTGGTTCAACATCCACCCCATAATATATATTTACAGGAATATCATTATCTTGTATATATGCTAATAATTCTCGTCCTATTTCAGATTTATTCATTTCTTTCATAATGTTATGAGGCTTTATAATATCCCTCCCCTTTTGCGGACTTCTTCCATCAAAAGTAGTAAAATTCTTTTCATTATCTTTATAACGTCTTGGTGCAATCTGAACAGTTCTTCTACCAGCCATCCTCCCCAGCCCATCCATATACACTCGTTCCATCTGCTCCGGAAGTTTCATTTTCTTTGAAAAGTCTTTATACTGACTTAGTGTATTAAGATATCTCGCCTGAGCTGCTATCACGGTATCCAAGTCTGCATTTCCCTGTTTCAGGTTCTTAATATTTGCTCTCTGTGCCCGCATGGTCGTTTCCATCTGCCGTTGTGCCTGTGATGCCTGGTATGCATTGTAGCTTTTGCCTTTGTACTCATGCTCTTCCTGCTCTTTTGCTTCCAGCTCTTCTAACTGCTCGTCTGTATAAGTCCTTGCAGAAAAACCATCCACAAAAGCATAGTAACTATGCTTACAATTCCATCCACATAAACCTCTTCCCTCTCCAAGTTCGCACACTCTTACAAGGTCATCGTAGCTGTAGACTTTACCGCCCCACCAGTGTTCTGGTCGGTGTCCACCATGCCATGTCACTTCGTATTTATCCGTTTTCAGGTCTTTTGCAACCATTTCGTTTATTTTACTGCTCAACTGTGAAACACCTGTCATAATGGCTCGTCTTGCCGCCACAGGTGCACGGTTTTTCCATCCGGATGCATAGTCCACTGTTTGCAGTCCAGAAGCTGTCATTTCTTTTACGACTCGCCTCAAGACAGTATTATAATCAAATGAACCTGTTACAATATCCATACAGGCAGAATCTAAATACTTCTGGTAATACGTTGCCAGTGGTGTGAATACTTTCTTACCACGCATTTGCACGGTAAATCCCATTGACTGCGTAAGATTCTTTATCTCTCCCTGTGTCTGCTTTGAAATTGCATCTGCCCATTTTCTAATTGTCTCATTCTCTTCGAGCGGAATAAAATTACCGTTTATCTGCTCATAAGCATCTTTATTTCTGACATATTCCCAGTCACAGACTTTATCATACAAAGCCCAAATTTCCGGATAGGAAGCATTTAAAAGATTTTTCAATTCCTTTTCTATGAACTCTGTACTATTTCCAAGCAGCAGGAGTTTATTTATCTGATAATCTGCCGTGCTGGTAATTTCACCAGTTTTTTTGATTCTCCTTACAATATCCGCATAAATTCGGTCTTGCAAATCATAAAAAAGTTTTTCCGTCCGAAGTGGCAGTGTTCCTTTTTCGTCTGGTGTCATCATAAATGCTTACTCCTCAATCGGGTCAGGGTCTACACTTTCATCAATAATCTTCTTTGCGGCTTCTTCCTCTGTTTCACCGTACCACTTTGCACGATACTCTACTAAGGTCATCGCACCCATGTTTACATCCTGTCTATCCTGCTGCCGTTCTGTCTCTTCACTAGTTAAAACGGAATCACTGAATTCACAGAAGAACTCATAACCGGAAGTGTACATAGAATTATAAAATGCCAGTCCTGCCGCAAAATCTTCCAGACAGTCCCGAAGTTTTCCCTGTATTGCTTTTACACGATTATACTTTCTCGCCTTTGATGACTTGATTTCTTCCGCTGTCTTTTCAACATTCTGTACGTTTGAGAGGTCACCATAGCTTAAGCCTACAATAAACTCAATTTCTCGCTTATATTCTTCTAAGCCACGTTTAAACGCTTCGTCACGCATTTCCGGAGAGTACTCACGGAACAGTTCTTTGTCTTTTCCATCCTCAAGATTTAAGCCACGATACAATCGTTTGCTTAGTCGTGGCAGATTAAAACGTCCACCTTTTTGCTTTAGTGCTCTCTCATCTACGTGAATGGCACGTTCTCCGGAATTGTATTCCCAGTCAAGTCTTGCCGCTTGAATATCCGCTTTCATAATCCGCTCTTTCGCAGATTCATATACCGATACACCACAATGACTACCATCTACATTATTACGAAGCGGATTCCTGTAATATCCAAAATCCATTTGCTCCATTCCTGGATAACTGACCGGACCAGCTTCTATGTTCTGCCACTCTCCCACTTCTTCAAGAGAACATTCCTGTCCAATGTCAGCCTGTGTCTGCGAATGATAACACCTGTTTGAAATCGTAAGCACTCCATTTGCAATGGTATGCCGTTCTACTCTCGTATAATAATCAATCTCACCGATACGTTTTACCGTAAGAAACGCAACATCAGTTGGTCTGCCATTGTCTCCAAACTGAATCGGTATGAACTTATCCGCAGTAATAAACTCTGCCAATCCTCCCGGCAATGGTTTCAAACAAAAAGAGCCCAGTGCAAGACCATCTTGCAAGTGCTCATTTAAAAGTGTAAGCTGTTTTTTATATATCTTGTCCAATGCCGGTACAGAAATAGATGTTTCCATCTCTGCTAATACGGTATCTGCAAATTCACGACAGATACCTTGCTCTATCTTAAGAGACTGCACATCGCTACTAGTCCAGTCTGCCGCTCCGTCGAGCATTAACTTCCATTCGTTGATGGCATCAATCATTCCTTGCGATAATGCCACATCCGTACCAAGTATACTTTTTAATTGCGTATAGCCAAACATTCTCGCTATCCTCCTCAGAAAATTCTTAATTCCATCAAACATTTTCTATTCCTCATCAATCAGATACTTCATATCTCGTTCAATCGTATATTCAAACGCATCCAAGCTGTCAATGTCTGTACTTCCATCGTCAAGCCGTTCATCTACTAAGGATTCTTTATCATAAACCGCATCACAAAAAGCTGTCTCCAAGCTCTTGCAATCTTCTGTTAAGAAGAACCGTCCTGCTCCCATTAACATCTGTGTACAGCGAATACGGTCAATAATCGCCTTTTTCTTTGCTGGCTTTACAGACATCCAAGGATATCTCGTCTCTACATTATTCCGAATAGATGCGCCCAGAACAGATTCTGCGTTGTCGAAATATACCGTTTCAACATTGCAGTACTGCATGTATTCTCCTCGCCCATCCGTTACCGCATACCTATCAATAACTTCCTGTACAAATTCCAGAAAAAGCTCTGTCAGTTTCTTTGAGTCAATCCCTTCCGGATAATCGTCTACCATGATGCGCCTGCTCATCACACCAATAACTTCTCTGTAATTATCTGTGTATCCTCTTGCTACAAAAGCATGACCGGATTTATTTCCACCAAAGTCCAGACCAATTTCAAGCGACACAATATCTGTTTTCTTAAACTCTCTGCGCTCCGTATTGCCCTCTATTTCGTCTTTTATCTCACAGTAGAACAACTCTGACTTATCTGCAAAACGCTTGTAAATTGCCCCATCTGCACGCTTCCACTTGCCAAGTATGAGCCTTTCATACCACACCGTACCCTCGTACTCTTTGCAGAGCTGTTCTACATACTCAGGCGGTAAAAACGGATTATCAAAGATAGTGTACTTCTGCAAATAGATATCCAGTTCTTCGTTATCAATGAACTTTTTCAGCCAGTGTGTTGGCTGTTCTGGGTTGCACGCTCCATCAAAACACGAATACGGCTTGTCCAGTCGTGATTTAAGCATTTGGAACACATCTTGATTCCACTTTGCAATCTCATCACCATAACAATACTTAATGCTGGAACCCTGTATTTTTGCGACCTGGCTGACTTTCTCCGCTCCAAGACAATACACGTCCTCACCGCAGATTCTTGCGATATTCATACTGTTGATAGTTCCAATCAGTTTATCCGTGTACAGCTCTCTCATTGGCTGTAATACATTTCGTTCGATTGAAGCCTTTGAAACTCCAAGAATCGCATTTAATCCTGGCTTTCCTTTTCTTTCTCGGATCCGGAACGGAATAATATAAGCAGTATCAACAAAAGACTTTCCGGAACGAACTGCTCCGGATTTAATGTTCCAGCGATGCGTGGCATGTAAAATATACTCATTCTGCTTCTTGCTTAACTGCATTGTCCCGCATCTCCTTTAGTATCGCATCCAGTCTGTCTAACGCTTCATCCGTCTCGTTTTCACCAGTTATTTGCTGTTTCCTTGCCCTCTTCAACTCAATATCTGCTTCTTTCTCTCGGATTTCTTCGTCTGGCACTTCATACTGTCCTGCAAACCGTGCTACAGCCTCATAAGCCTTTACATCACCCTTTAGTGCTTTCTTTATCATTGCCATATTGATTGCACTTTCAAGAGTGCTGTCTATGCCAAGGCTTTCCAGAAATGGAGTTAATTCCTCGTTCTCAATTTTTGCACTAAGCAGCAGGTTTAAAGTTTTTCTAAAATTCGCTCTTTTTCTCCTCGCCTCACCGGATGCTTCACCAGCTCTTTTCGCTAATTCTCGGCGTTCGTTCGGAGTTCGATTATTATTTGCATCTTTTATGTTTTCATAGTTTGCCATCCACCCACCTTCCTGTCTTGCTAAAATTATGTATAAAAATAGCACCCAGTAAATACTGGATGCTATATGGATAAAATGTAAAGAAAAGAGAAACATGTAAGTTTAGCACTTACCAGCTCTTGTCCATTACCCGAACAAGTGGGCACACCGTCACGTGTGAGCAACAGCGGAAGGAATCGAACCCCCGTCCTCTTGCAGATGCGTTGCAAGCGCTCTACCACTGAGCTACGCTTTGATGCGCCTGTTGGCAATTCAACAGGCTGTGACTACATAACACTTAATACTTTAGAGGATACCTATGGAAATCAAAAACCAATGACCGTAAATGGGTAGGTAACGAAGCTTTATTCGCTCTCTGCCTTTCAAACCCATTTACACTATACCATAGAGTGAATGTCTCATTCTATTCCATCTTTTAACTTTTTAACGAATACCAACTTTTTCCATCAATGCTTCTTGAAGCACCTGTGAAAAGTTAATATTCATAGCAAGTGCTTCTTCATTTAACCATTCCGGAATTGTAAGTGTCTTTTTTACTGCTCTGCTATTGTGTCTGCGGTCATATTCAGCTTTATCGAACTGAACTACAACAATTACACCATCTTCTGGTTTTTCTATATTTTCAATATCGGATGCCTTTGGAAGTTCTTCTTTGGATTTGATACGGTCAGTTAATGTCAAGCCAAGAGCATCTACTGCCATATTATATGCTTCTTCCATATCGTCGCCCTCTGTTATACACTCAGGTAAATCTGGAAATGTAATCCAAAACCCTCCCTCTTCTGCTTTGTGAAAAATTGCTGGATAAAATAATTTCTTCATTGCCTTTACCTCCTACTTTTTGAAAGACAGGGGCTTATTTCAGCCCCGCCTGTTTCAGTATTGTCTGTTCTGTTCCCTTTTTCAAATCCTTATTATGTAAAGGAACAATTGTTTGTTTTCCAGTTTCTTGGTTTCGCATTTTTACATGCGAACCATTCTGACTGACTATGATAAAACCGTTTTTCTTTAAAAGTTTTATCATTTCACTTGGCTTGATTGGCATCTGATATTCTCCTTTCCTTAAGTTAATTCTATTATACTACGTATTAATACGTATGTCAACACTTATAAAGAAATCTTATCCATAATTTTTACATTTCAAAATGCTCTAATGCTCTTCCATGTATTCTATTCACTTGTGCCCGACAATATCCTGTTTTTGCCATTACCTCTTCCCACTTCATTCCTCTAAGATAACGCATCCTTAACAATTCTGCTTCATCTGTATCGTCCATTCTTTTTATTTTCCCCTCTATCTCCATTCTGAGTTTTACTTTGCAAAGACGTTCGTCTTTCAGTTTCTCAATTAGTTCGTCCATCAACGCAACAAAGTCAGACAAATCTGCCTGATTGCTTCCCTTTGGCATCCCATCCATGGACACGGACGGAAACAACTTATCCGCCCGCAGTTCTTGGATTTCTTCCAAGATATTTTGTTCTCTTCTCTCTGCCTTTCTGTATTGCCAGAGGTATTCCTTTTTCTTGTCATTTTCGTTTTGCACTTCCTGCTCCATTGGCATCACCTCCCTAGTTATTTCGTTATCATCTCATTGCTTCAAATTCCTGCCACGAAAACGGCTCACAAAAGCTGTTCTCCGTTCTTGCTTTAATTCGCAGCAGGATAAAATTTTCGTATAAATCTACAACTGTCGCTTTTCTGATTTTCTTTCTTTTTCTGCGTCCGTCTTTTTCCTCGCTCACTTCTTCTGTGACAATTTTCACCTTGTCCCCGATTCTGACCTTATGCTCTCGTTCAAGTCTCTTTCTTGTTTCAGCATTTCTTTCTGCCGCTCTCGTTCCCCAGAGCACCGAAGCACCCTGGGATGTAATATCTCTGTAACCCATTTTCTTATCCTTTCCGTTCATTTACTTGATTACCTTGCACTTCTACACATAAGACGTGCGGAATAATGCTGAATTGCATTGATTTGCTTCATCTGTCAAAAAGTAATATCTTAATGGATAAAACAAATTAGGGTTATCTCTAAATGCCTCGTCTCTGGTCTTTCTCAAAATTCCTGTATACTTCACTTTGTCAACTAATGTCACTTCAACTTTCTTTCCTAACATCTGTTCTAATCGTTCTCTTCTCATTTTTCTCCCCCTAACGCTTTCTCCACTTCCGGAATCGTACACAACCCTGTACCACCAACGACTTTATTGCATTTGCATGTTTTGCAATCTTTGCAATCCTCACTGCCTGATTCTTCTGCCATCCGTGCACAATCTCTGAAATCTTCCACCATTCCGGTCGAATCGAATTCCAGTGTGACTCCATTTTCAAGTGTTACTCTCATTTCTTTCTCTCCTCCATCCACTTTTTCAAATATTCTTCCTGCTCCGCATCGTCCTCTTTCTCCATTCCGGTATTTCGGACGACCATCCAGCAAGTTCCTGCAATTGCTAAAAATACGAACACAAGCACAACTGTTCCCAAATTCTCACCCCTCTCAATTGCTTTTCAACAACATGCTTTCTAACTCACTCATGTTGTATTTTCTTTGCTCAAAGTTACAGAACTTCGCTTTCTTTGTCTCTTGTTGCTTATTTTGCGTGCTTCTTATCTTTCTTATAGGATAGAACGTTTCCCACCCTCTCATTGTTGCTTCTTTTGCAACTGCTATCTTTTCAGCATCTGTCTGCGCCACTTCGCATAAACGCTCCTTGTACAACTCAACCTGACTTGGATTGATGATTGCCCCTTTTTGCTTCTTGTATGAGATAAACAACTGAAAAGCATCTTCTACTTCCTGATTATCAAAATACCTTGTCTTTTTTGTATCGACGCTGGAAGTAAAATCATCAACCGGAGATTTATCTGGCGAAGCCATATATATATATTTATTTACTTTACTTTCCTTTATGGCATTATTCTCGGATTTATTCGAGTTATTCTCGGAAAAACTCTCATTATTCTCAGATTTATTTAAAAAAGGGTTCACTTTAATAAAGGGTTCAGTCTCCTCTTTTTTGAGAAGCCACAAATCCTCTCTTACCTGAACCGGATTTTTCAGTGCTCGTGATTTCACGGCAAGCTGAAACCGTTCCTGTATTCCGGCAGAGGTCAGAACCTTGACCGACTGAAAAAGTGTGTTATCAAACAGTGACCGTTTCAATAAGTAGTTTAAGACCTGCATCACCTTTTGCTCGCTCATCCGCAGTCGTGCTGCCATCACGAGCAGAAAATCTTCATCTACTTCTAAGTAGTAGCCCCTTTTGTATACTCTTGTGAGTAAATACATATAAATTGTAAATCCATCTGCGCCAAACTTGGCATATTCTACTTCTAAATCCTCGAAAATATCCACGTCAATCGGAAAGTAATCCAGACCTTGCTTTTTCGGTCTTGCCATTCGTGGATACTCCTTTCCGCAGCTCTGTCAGAATCTTGACCGACTGAAAAAGTGTGTTATCAAACAGTGACCGTTTCAGCAAGTAGTTTCTTTTTTTGCAGAGCTGCTATGTATTTGTGTGATATATGTGGTAAGCAGTATGAACTGCGAATCCCCTTTTAATTTCCAAACAAAGCTGTTCTAGGGTCTTTTGCTTTATTCTCTGTATTTACTACGTCAGGAAAATCTGTTATATCTATTTGCCCTGGAATCTCTGTTTCCTGTTCTACTTTTACCTCTTTTACTTCAATTACATCTTCTTTGTTACTTTCTGTATAACTGGCATTATCAACATAATTCTTTGTTCCGTCTTCGTTAATAACTGCCATATCTGCATCTAGAGCTGACACCATATCAATTGACATAATGCCCCATTTACTGATTAACTGTCTAAGCATTGTTTTATATGCCATCGCATCAAAGTTTGTCTGCCAAACACTACTGCTTTTGCAATATGACTTTGAATATTTTTTTGCATGTGCTTCCATTTTCTTCTTAGACCAGTAAATAGCTTTGCGGAAACCATTTGTATACTCAAACATTGCATAATATCCTGTCGTTTTCGCTTCTTCTCTCACTTCTTCATCTTCGATTAAATTTACTTCGATTTCTTCTGTAAGAGGGTCAAAACGCACTAATTCGCCCTCTTTGATTGCTAAGACATTAAGTTTTTTATATTGACCACTTCTAATTGCAAGCTGAATATATCCTTTATATCCAAGCTGAAACTGTGCATTTTTTCCTTTTTCTTTACCATTGAATGGAACTAAATAATACTGACCAAGCTGTGGTGATGGAGATAATTTCAGACTTTCTCCAAGCAGAGCTGCCGAAAAAATACTTTGTGGTGTACATTCCTTCAATGATTCATTCGCATTTACAGCAGATACAATCGAAGAAATAAAGCGCTGTCCATCTTTCCCTCCAACAACATCATTAATTCTCTTTCTCACTGCATCACTTGTTAAATAAGCTGATAATCCCTGATTCTGTGTTTGATTCTGTAAACTGTTCTGTAATGCCATTTTCTTTTCCTCCTACATTCCAAGTTTTTCAAATACTGTTTTTACATTTTCGTCTTCCTCTTTAATCTCATCAATTCCTGCATGATAATATTGTTGGAATACTTTACTTATCAAATATAATTCTCTGCCATTGAGAACGTGCCCAAATTCGATATTTCGTCCTTTGAAGAAATCTCTTAATGCAAGTGCCTCCTCTGTGGATAACAATGCAGAGAAAGAAACCCACATTTTTCCATCTGTTTCTGTTTCTGTACTTGTTTCTTCTGATGCAGAAGCTACTTCTATAGTTCGAGGCGAAGTATTTACCTCTTTTGTCTCTCTTTGCGTTTTTTTCTGATAATCTTCTTTTTCTTTCTGAATCTTAAGAAGTTTCTGCCCTTCAAGAAGTGCTTTATTGATATCGCAAGTCTCTTTATATACCTGCTGTGCTTCAAAACTGAACGCTGGCAACTGCTCAAGTGTCTCAATGTCACGATTAAATTTATCAATCGCATCAATCATGTACTGCGAAACTCTTTTTGTAGAGCAAGAAACATTTAAAAACTTCTCCTGGAACACTTTTTCAAAAGTTAATCCCTCCGGAGCATCTAATGACTGCCACAGTTCTTTTACTTTTTCAAGTTTCTCTTGTCTGTTTTTTTCTTCATATTGTTTAATTTGCTTATCAATAGCCGTTACCGGCTCATCAATGATACTAATGATTTCATTGATTTTCTTTTCAAAATCTTCAAAAGGCTTAAGATACTCGTTCTTTACTCTGATTCTTTCTTCATTCAACGCTTTTTTCAGCTTATTCAATGTTGTTTTATCTGCTTTTGCATCTTTAATCTGCTCATCTGTATAAACTAAAGTTTCATAATGAGCAATCTTTTCAACTAATTCCTGCTTTAATTCTTCGTAATTGAAAAGAATTTTTTCCGGAAGCAGATAGTCATTCATTTTTAATTCCATTTGTTTCCCCTTTCCTCATTTTTCTATATTGATGGTAATATCAAATTTGGCTTTCTTTTCTCCTGCACCTGCTGCCAAAATTTTCTTTCTTCTTTTGCAAGATATTCAAGATCCTCTGATACTTCATCTCGTTCAATCCTGTAATGCTTTGTCTGTAAGTAAACTTCTCCATTAGAAAACGAATATTTTAATTGTGCTTTCAAAATAGCAAAGTCAAATTCTGTCACAAGCAAATAGTGAAGCAACTGGACATAGTAATTATCCGGAATCCGGTCATTCCATTTTTCTTTTTGCATAGACTGTAAAATATTTGTTGTTTTACACTCCCAGACACCGAACCTGCCGGTATCTTTCTCAATCAGCCACCCATCTAGCGATGCATGTGCAAAAGGATATTTATCGTTTAGAAACATATTATTTTCTTGATAAATGACTGCATATCTTGGATAATCGAGCTGGAACAGTTCTCTTAAGTATTGCTCCGCTCTTATTCCATACCGCACATAGTCTTTATCCGATATATCCTCCTGCTTTGCTTGACCTGTTTTAATTCTCCACAGGTCGACATTATTTAAATATGGATTTAACCCGATTACTGCAGATGCATCACTTCCGCCAATGCGTCCACTCCTTGCTTTAAGCCATTCCTGTCTATTACTTAAAAAAATTCGTTTTACTGCCATTTGTTTCTCCTTTTTGATTCTCAAAACCAAAAATCTCATTTTGAATATCAATAATTTTATTCAAAACTTCTTTGGAATCCTCCACTGGTTTTTGATATGTATATCCAACTACAATGGAAATAGTTTCTGCATCAACCTGCCCTGTTTTACTTCTTCTCGCAAACTCTTCTAAAATTCTGACCTTTTCAGAGTCTCTGATGAGACTTTCTAATGCGATAACATCAATTACTGCTCTACTCATAATTACTATTTCTCCTTTAATGTTGTTTTTTCTGCCCAATCGGCAAACATAACTACTCTATCTGCCTGTTTCTTCTGCTCTTTCTGCCATTTTGCATCAATTACAGCCGTAATCCCAAAGCACACAGCCATTCCAACCAACGCTGCTACCAAAAACAGCATTGCTAATGTGTCATTGCACTCTATCACTTCGTAGAGCCAACCACTAACGCAAATTCCAATCCAGAGTCCTGCGATTGTTTCTGTAATAGATTCCACTTTTTTCTTACTTTTCATTGCTTTTCTCCTGCATACCTGCTAAAATCATAATGAAGTTTTTATCTTTTGTCCCACAGGAAGTCGTATTTCCTGTGGGACGTTTTTTATTGGACTGCAATCCCTTCGATTTCAGCGAATCTTTTAGCATTGATAAAATACACCCACCTGTTGGGCGATGTATGTATCGCATAGCCCCATGGAAAGACTCCTTGCTGGAGTCCCTTGCGGACTGTTACATGATTCATTTGCAACAACTCTGCTGCCTTTTCAACCTCCAGCTTCGGAATCACTTTATCTCTTATGTCCGATGTTGGAAGCACGAATACTTGATCATCAGCTTTTGCAAAGTAATCTGATGAGAGTCCAAGGGCTGTTGCAAGGTCATACTGAACCGTTTCCGATGGTATTTGCTTTCCGGAAAGGTATTGACTGATTGAGCCTTTGCTCTTTCCAGTCAAGCCACACACTTGCGCTTGATTCAAGTCTAGCTCCTGCATGGCATTTCTTAATTTTTCAGCGAATCTCAAAATATTCATCTCCTCTCACACTGCTTCGATAAAACCAAATATTGTTAATTGTTAACCTCTCTTTTATACAAATCGCATTTGCGAGTTACATTCCTTAATCGCAATTTGAGTATTCGTGCACGGTTGCCAATGCTGCACGTACTCAATTGCATCATCAAAACGTTTCTTTGGTACATTATTTCTTGAATTCACATGGAAGTATCTCTGTATGTCTCTATTACACTCCGAAAATACTTTCTTACTGATTTCTCTATATGCTTCACTGCCTTTTCCACCAAGTGCATCAACTACAATATAGTTTACCGTCTCTTTAAGTGCCTGCTGTTGAGCATAATCAATCGTCATCGTATTCTCTAATGTAGTTACTCTCTCATCCATCTTGACAAGTTTCTTGTCGTGCATCAGAATCGCCTGCATTTCCGGAGAGTAATTCTGTGTTTCGTAATGTCCAGTTTTATGTAACGCTGGTAAAACTTCTGCCGTTACCCACCGTTTGAAACGTTTTGCGCTTTTGAGCCGACTACCAAAAATTAATGAATAAAGTCCTGACTCATTAATGATCACTAAATTTTGTTTACCACCAAGGGTGTCAAACTTTCTTACACCCTTATCTTCCGGTTCAACATGTGTTGCAATCGCATCTCTTGAATTTGAATAGCCCAAAGCATTTGCCACGTCTTTCCCTACAAACCAAAATCCGCTATCAAGTGCAACTGTTCTTACCTGTCCAAATTCTTCGTTACTAAAAATCTGTAAATCGTTCAATTTTCTCACTCCAATCCTTTAATTTTTTCTGCCTAAATCAAATGCACTTTAATGTTATCCAGCTCGGTTAAAATACCTAACTCTCCGTCCTCAAATTTGTATATCGTGTGATTTAAAATCTCTTGCTCGCCAAAAATGTCATCTGTCAATCGTGCTAATATTTTCAAAAATTTCATTTCAACTCGATTTTTAGGAATTGTCATTACGCCATCGAAAGAAATCGTCCAAGCATAAAAATCTCCAATTTCTTCCGCTAACTTTTTCAAGACATCTTCACGTAAAAGAACGTTTGTACCTTGAGGCGCACCGTTTCTTTTCCGCAAAATTCTCAGTCCATCATCCGGATAAATAATTCCAGCCTCTTTACAAATTTCCGAAGTACTTTTGATTTCATACTCTGTTTTTAATAAATTATCTAACGCTGCATTACGCACATCTTCTTTATTAATTCCAGCAATTTCCATTATCTTATCTGTAACTACCCAGTAAGTCACTTCTTCCTCTTCAAAACAACCAGGAATAAATTTTACTTCACTCCCCTTATGGTCAATTTTTCCTAAGAGATTATATGTAACCAGGCAATCCAAAAAAGTATCAAAATGTACGTCTCTGCCTCTCATTTCCTGTGCTTTTTCTCTTGATGTTAAACAAAGCTCTATATTATCCAAAATAAAATCTTTGTTTACCGTATAAAATAATGATTCATAATTCATCTTACAGTTCTCCTTTACTTTTCTTTCTAAAAAAATCTTCAATCTCAACTCCCAACGCATCTGCCAGTTCCGGAAGATGCTCCACACGCAAAAGTTTTCTGCTGATTTTTCTCACTCTCCTTTTAATTGACTTTTTTCTCCCACTCTTTTATGCTCTAATTACAAGGCACTGCCATACCTTAACCAATTAACCACATATTAATTTTAGGAGGTACTTTAATTATGGAAAAAAATCTAAACTTATTTTCTCAATTTCTGGTTCGTTATCCTGATAACGATATTTCAGAATATGAATTTGAACTTTCACTTTTCACAATGGACTCTTTACTACATGTAATGAATATTTCTCTTCCAATCCAACAATGCCCAGAAACTATCATTCAATTTACAGATTCCAAAACCTGTCCAGAAATTATAAGAAGCCAAAAAATTATTTATCTTGCTACAAAGCCAAACCTTTTAACAAATACTTGTTATCAACTTGCTCACGAAATATGCCATTATACGATTCCTAATGAAGTTGCATCAACTCTTCGTTGGCTTGAAGAAACGATTTGTGAGCTTGCTTCCTGTTATTTTCTTCCAGAGATTTCAAAATATTGGAAACGTATCAATAATCCTATGGCTTTCTTGGAAGCTAATACTTCTTGCTTCGCATTTGAAGATTATATTGAGGGCATAATTGAAAAAATTCATCCACTTAATTTAAAAACTTTCTGCACTAATTCATCCAAAGATTTATTGAATCTTGAAGAGCATTGTGAACTGCGTGAGTATAATAGATATATAGCCCTCCAACTTCTTCCTATTTTTCAACATTTTCCGGAAGCCTGGCACGCAGTTCCTCTTTTAAGTGAACTTAGTCCCACCAGCCAACCGCTTCTGGATGCTTTGAAACAATGGTTAACACTCGCTCCCACGGAGTCATGTATCGCTTTACAAGAGGTTGCTCAACTATTTGGCGCAGCAATTCCTCTGAATTAAGCGGCCATCTATATTTCCAATCATCATAATAAGGGACTAAAAAAGGGTACATCCAGCTTGCAGTGGTATGGGCAGCTTCTTCCAGCTTGCCGGATGTACTAAGTCTTGATAAATGGAAGAAAAATTCTTCTCTTGACTTTATTACAATTGAAGAGGTTGATTCTTGATTTTGTAATCCTGTTATACCTTTATCTACTATCGTTCCTGGATAACACATTTCTCATCTCTCCTTTCAGGTGTTGTAAATTTCATGTATCTTTAAAAGTTACTCACGTGCAAAAAAAATAGGCATCGGGTCATCGATATGTAATTCATCAATCATAATCTGAATCTCGTCACTACCAAATACTCCTATTTTCATTTTTTCATAGAATGTTTTTGGTGTAATACCTATTAACTTTGCAACGTCTGTTTGACATAATCCATTTTTTGCAATTATGCCTTTTAATTCATCCGTTTTTATCATTTCCTCACCTCCGTAACTTTTGAAGTTACTTACAGTATAACACGTTTTCGTAACTTGTCAAGATATTTTTTATTGCTTTTATAACATTTTTGTGTTATTATAAAGTTACCCAAATAAAGGAGGTGCACATAATTGACTACAGGCGAACGAATAAAAGAAGTTAGAAATAAACTTGGAATAAGTCAAGTTGATTTTGCTGACAAAATTAACGTTTCTAAGCAAACACTATATAAATATGAAAATAATATAATTACAAATATTCCTTCTGACAAAATAGAGGCTGCTGCTCAACTAGCTAATGTTTCCCCTGCTTACTTGATGGGTTGGACAAATGAACAAGTGCCTCCTGCCACAGTAATTTCTAGTCAGTTCAGTAAACAAGAAGAACAAAAAGAAGAATTAGTTACCGTATATGAACAACTTACTTCTACAAACCAAGATAAAGTTATCACATATTCAAAAAATCTTCTAGTTACTCAACAAATGGAAGAAGAGGCAACAGCTCAAGCAGCTCATGAACGTACCGACATTGAAGTAACTGACGAAATGAAAAAGCATGATGACGATATCATGGATGATGACGACTTCTGATTTGGCAGGTGATTTTTTGAATTACGAAGAAATGCTGATAGAATCAGATAATGAAAATTTGATTATAAAGGAAAAGCCACTGTGTTCCAGTGATGGACGAATTAAAGGAAATAAAATAGCCATTCGGCACACAATCAAAACTCAAACAGAAAAATCCTGTGTCCTCGCAGAAGAACTCGGACACTACTACACCACTTCCGGAAACATCTTAGACCAGACGGACGTATCGAATAGAAAACAAGAGTATCGTGCACGGCTCTATGGATTCAATCTTAAAATTGGACTCATGGGACTTGTCAGAGCATTTGAGCACGGATGCCGGTCCGTATCAGACATAGCGGAATATCTGGATGTAACGGAAGAATATTTGAAAGAAGCAGTTGACTGCTACCGGAGCAAGTACGGTGTGTATGCGACTGTGGATAATTATGCGGTATATTTCACTCCTGCTCTGGGAGTGTTGAAGATAGATTGAGTCGAAAGGAGGAAAAGACGTATTCGTAAAAGATTCTTTTACAAATACATATACAAAAGATGATTTATTAAGATATAAACGCAGAAACGAGGTACTGTAAAATGGGATTATTAGATATTTTTCGTGTTTCCTCAATTATAGTTAAACTAATTTATGAAAGGAACAATCAATGAAAGAACAATGTAAAATAATTGCGATTGTAGAACTTATTCTTGGAATAATAGGAAGTTTCCTAATTGCCAAACAGGCTGGTATAACATTCAGAGGCGATAGAAACTGGATAACCACAATTATCATTTTCTTAGCTGGAGTAATAATTTCTTATGTCATTTTTGTCATTCTCTACTCTATCTATGAAATGTTATACAATCAGGAATACATCATTGCACAGATTCAAGATTTTAATTCTACTACAGAAGACAATAGCAAACCAGCTTCCAACAATTCTTCGTCTCTCTTAAAAGATGAGAACTCATTAGACTCCGAAGATGGTTGGATTTGTCCAAGATGTGGTTCTTTTAATCCAGCTATTTCACATAAATGTAAATGTGGAAAAAACAGAGATTAGTTTTATTTAACAAATGAAAAAAGCCCCATGATTCAAGCACCTGTAAACAGGCACCATCATGGAGCTTTTAAGACCGGATTCTGTTGGCGCAGAAACCGGCAAATACAAGTAAATATCCCCGGAGACGCATATAATCTCCTAACCTAACAAAATTATTGTATCATCTCCGGAGCAGTCACGCAAGCAGAACATCTGTTCCAAGCTGGCTGTTATTTTTATACCCATTTTTAGGAAAGGATGATGTTAGTTATGGCTGAAGGTGTAAGAAAAAGAGGTAAGACCTGGTCTTACTATTTTGACACTGCCAAAATTGATGGCGAACGAAACAAAATTGAAAAGGGTGGATTTCGTACACAGAAAGAAGCCTTGGACGCAAGAGCCGCTGCTATTGCAGAATATAATAGTGCCGGCAGAACATTCTCACCCAAAGAAATCAGTGTTGCTGATTTCTTGGACTATTGGCTGGAAACTGCAATCAAGAAAAATATTGATCATGGATATAGTTATAGAACATTTCGTGACTATGAATCAAAAATTCGATTACACTTAAAACCTGCATTTGGTATTTACAAATTAAGTGCTTTTCAATATACGCCCGATAAGGTCCAGGAATGGATTGATGACATGAAACTGAAAGGTTTTTCAAAAAGCATGGTTAAAAACACGTTAACTTGTCTGCAAGGTGCTATGAATTATGCAATTTTGCCATTGAAATACATTCAATACAATCCTTGTATTTCGGTCAAAATCGGTAAAATGCCAATAGACATGGACGCAAAAGCTCATGCTGAATATGTTTGCTCTAAAGAAGAATTTGACAGGATTCTGGCACGTTTTCCGGAAAGCAGTCCGTTCCACTTATCTCTCGTAGTTCCCTATAGCATTGGCTCGCGAATCGGTGAAACTTTTGCAATTGATTTAGAAGAAGATATTGATTTTTCAAAACACGAATTAAGAATCAAAGGTCAGATGATTAAAATCGAGAAAACCTGGTACATCAAACCACCAAAATATGATTCTTATCGCACTATAAAAATCGGACAGACGTTAGAAAAAGCTCTGAAATATGCTATCAAACAAAGAAAAATAAATATCATGAAATATGGCGGTGAATATTTAAAAACATACCTGCTGCCAGATAATTCACTCACCCAGGTCAGAGCTGATATAGCAGTGCCGTATAAAGAAATCTCTCCTCTGTGTCTAAAAGAAAATGGTAAATTACTTACACCTGATTCTTTCAAATACTGTGCACGAGTAATTCATTATGAATTAGATAACACATTATTCCACTCGCACTGTTTGAGGCATACACACGGCACCATTCTGGCAGAGGGTGGTGTAAATCCTAAGACGGTTATGGAACGTCTTGGACATAAGGATATCACAACCACATTACAGACATATACATTCAATACAGAAAGTATGCAGCAGTTTGCTGTTGAGGTATTTGAGAAGAAAATACAAGCATAAAAATAAACGGTTGAACGTCCCTGATTTGTTCAGAGTGTTCAACCGTTTTTCTGTGTTTTTACGATATTTTATTTTGTGGGTGGCAAATCGGTGGCAAATGGACTGAACTTCACTCATGAAGCCCCTAAAAAGTGCTTATTTCCGTGTTAAAAGTGCCACAGTTTCAACGTGTTCGGTCCAACCAAACATATCAACTGGCACAGCGCTTTTTGCCTCATATCCATGTTTTGTTAAATATTTTAAGTCTCTTGCAAGTGTTTCCGGATTACAGGAAATATACACCACTTTTTCAGGTGCAAGTTTAATCACAGAACTCAAAAATGCCTCATCACTTCCGGCTCTTGGCGGATCCATAAATACAACATCGACTTTCTTTCCCTGTTCAGCCAGATTTACCATGAATTTTCCGGCATCACCCTGATAAAATCTCACATTTTTAATTCCATTTCGTTTGGAATTGATAATCGCATCTTTTACAGCGTCTTTATTTAATTCTACACTGATGACTTCTTTTACATGACTGCTTGCAATCAGACCAATCGTTCCAATTCCGCAATAAGCATCAATGACTTTCTCTTCTCCCTGTAATTTCGCCATTTTAATTGCTTTTTGATATAGTTTTTCAGTCTGTACTGGATTGACCTGATAAAACGAAGCCGGAGAGAGGCGGAATGTACAACCGCAAAGCGTATCTTCAATAAATCCTTTTCCATATAAAGTAATATTACGTTCTCCAAGTACCATGCTTGTCTTTTTATCGTTTACATTTAAAATAACCGTTGTAATTTCAGGATGAAGTTTTCTAAGAGCTTTCACAAAATTATTTTTTGATGGAAAGATTGGAGAAGCACATACTAATACTACCATTACTTCACCGCTTGCAAATCCTCTCCTTACCATGACATGACGTAGTAACCCATATCCGCTGTCCTCGTTATAAACTTTTATTTTAAAAGATTTTAATAAGCCTCGGATATCTCTGATAATTGCATCCGCAATCTGGTCTTCTATCAGACATTCATCAACCGGAACAATACGATGTGTTCCTTCTTCATAGACTCCGGAAACAATACTGCCATCTCGTCTGTGTGCAAACGCTGCATTGACTTTATTTCTATAATGATATGGATTTTTCATACCAATAATCGGTTCTACCGGACAGATATTTTTCAAAAGTTTTCTGATCTGCTTTTGCTTTTTCTTTAACTGTTCTTCGTAAGAAATCCCCTGCCAACTGCATCCGCCACATTTTTTTGCCACTGGACATACTTTTTGTTCTTCCATTTCATAACAACTCCAATTTTATTTTTTTGTTTCATTATATCAGATTTCCTCTTTGCTTAAAAGCTATGTTATTCTGTACTTTTTTTACAAAATATGCTATTATTTTATTTTGTAAACTTTTATAAACCTATTAAAAAGAGAGGACTACAAAAATGCTCCAAACAATTGAAGCAGTTAACTCTGCTGTAAACAACTTTATCTGGGGTGTGCCTGCCATGATTTGTATCATCGGTGTCGGTCTTTACTTAAGTATCCGTACCCGATTTTTGCAAATCCGCAAGTTCCCTTATGCAATCAAAACCACAATTGGACGTGTTTTCCGTAAAAGAGAAGCTTCTGATGGCGCAATGACTCCATTTCAGGCAGTCTGTACGGCACTTGCCGCCACAGTCGGTACCGGTAATATCGCCGGAGTTGCAGGTGCAATCGCAATCGGCGGTCCAGGTGCCGTATTCTGGATGTGGATTTCTGCTGCCCTTGGCATGTGCACTAAATTTTCAGAAGTTACCCTTGCAGTTCACTTCCGTGAAACCAACGCACGGGGAGAACTGATCGGCGGACCTATGTACTACATAAAAAATGGTCTTGGAAAGAACTGGAGATGGCTTGCTGCTTTATTCTCTCTTTTCGGTGTCTTAACTGTATTCGGCACCGGAAATGCTACACAGGTTAATACAATTACGACCGCCATCAATTCTGCATTATTAAATTATCATCTTATCAACGAAGATGCTGTTTCCACCAGCAATCTGATTATCGGTATTATCATTGCCATTTTAGTTGCCACTGTACTTCTTGGAGGCGTGAAACGAATTGGACGTGTAACGGAAAAACTTGTTCCATTTATGGCACTTATTTACATTGTACTGTCCCTTGGTGTGATTTTATTAAATTTAAACCGTGTACCTTCTGTTTTTGCTTCTATTGTTGAAGGTGCTTTTTCTCCGGCATCTGTAACCGGAGGTGTCGTAGGAAGCTTCTTCCTGAGCATGAAAAAAGGAGTCTCACGCGGTATTTTCTCAAATGAAGCAGGTCTTGGTACCGGTTCTATCGCTCATGCCTGTGCGGATACCAAAAAACCGGTAAAACAGGGATTCTTCGGTATCTTTGAGGTTTTTACAGATACAATTGTAATCTGTACTTTAACTGCACTGGTTATCTTATGCAGTGGAACCCCTGTCGGATACGGAGAAGCAGCCGGTGCTGAACTGACTATTTCCGGCTTTACTTCTACTTATGGAAACTGGGTTTCCATTTTCACTGCAATTGCACTCTGCTGTTTTGCATTTTCCACTATCATTGGATGGGGACTTTATGGTGCACGTTGTATTGAATATCTGTTAAAAGAAAAATCTATCAAACCATTTATGGTTGCTTATTCTCTGGTTGCCATTATCGGTGCAACTGCTGATTTAGGTCTGATGTGGAGTGTTGCTGAGACCTTTAACGGTCTGATGGCAATTCCAAACTTAATTGCTCTGTTCTTACTTTCCGGAACGGTGGCCCGTTTAGTTAAACAGTATTTTGAAACAGAAGGAAAAACCAATTAGTTTTTTCAAAAAAAAAGCCGAAAGCTTTAAGGGGTTACCTTAACCTCTCTCAGCTCTTGGCTTTTTTCTTACTCTTCCCGTTCTAATTGTTTCAGCAGATATCTTCCTACAATCCCTGAAAATCCTGCCACATCCCGAATATAGGCAAAATCTTTTCCAAAGATCTTTTTTTCTGCCGGTAAATCTTTCTCTTCTCCTGCAAATACTCCAAGCACACAAACACCTTTACTTCGTAATTTACGTACTTCAAATGCAGTATCTGAAATCGCATACTTTCCCTGATAGGGTTGTGGATTTCTTGCATTTGGACGGTTTAAAATCACATCATAAGGTCGTCCGTCACTTAGTACAATCAGAATCTTATGTTCCTCTTCCCGATTTAACAATTCATAGCCTGCTGCCTTAATTGCCAACCCATCGCGGTTATTGGAAGACGTATTATATTCAAAAATATTTTCATTGGCACTTCTATCATCTTCATATTCCCGAAAACGGTGCAAAATCGTATAATCCCAGAAGGTGCAAAAACTCATAACCCGATGTGGAACATTTGCGATGCTCAATGCTTCACTCAAAATATATGCCTGCATCGCCACCTGCCCCTGCCGTTTTCTCTGTGAGCCACTTGCATCAATTAAAACATCCACTACAAAATCACTGTTATCGTGATTTAGTTTTCTTAAAAACACTCTTGAATCATGACTTCTTCCAACTCTCCAAAGACGTGACGGCACAATTCTTCCCCTGTCAGATATTGTTTCCTGTACTTCATCACGCATCACCAGTGCTTTTTTTAGCATATCTGAGAGCTGTCGGATGTTATTTTTCACCATCCTGTGATTGTTATAATATTCATAGCGGTTTTTATCTCGCTGTTTTTTTGCATACTCATACTGATAATTACGAAGAACCGCATGTTTTAATACTCCTTCTGTAAAATACAGACTGCAGTCACTGTGAATTCCACGACATAATAACAGGTTTCGTCTTTTCTCTTCAGTTTCAGAAAGATATCCAATTCCGTAATTTCGCTGAACGTAACTGTGCATCTTAGAAAGTGCCTCTTCATCTACAACCAAAATTTTCTTTTTCTGACTTGTCTCTTCTTCGGATTCTTCTTTCTTTGTCTCCTGGTTTAATTCCATTTTATCCAAATTGGTCATTGCTTCATTTATATGTTCCAGATAGGTGCCAAAGCTCTCTTCTAATGCCTCTTCTTCCAGATAATCTTTCCAGGAAAACTCGGCAAGCTCTTCCAGCGAAACTGCAAGTACCGTTTCCAGATTTCCATAACGTTTTTCAAAATTAGGATCTACCATAGCGTTATATAACTTATCTATCGTGTGAATCAGCTCTATCGTTTCTTTTGCATCAGAAAGTGCCTGAACCTGTTCCATAAATGCTCTCATCCGGTTTGTAGCAGGCTCAGAACCGTTTAAACATTCTTTAAACAGCATTAGCTTCAAACGCCCTGGCTCAGAAGCTGCAAGGCGTGAAAAATCCATTTCCAGTATATCTTCAAGCGCCTTTTTTCGGATTTCTTTGATTCCTTCCCGCTCTTTTGTAATCCGCTCGGCTACCGACCATTCAATACAAAGCTGTGCAAGGCTCATAAGAGGCCCTTCTTCCCCATGCAGATAGATTTTCTTCATTAAGTATAAAGAAAGCTCTTCTCTGTTAAAATAACGTGCAAATGCGCCCTGTTTGATTCCGTCATAAAGCCCAACTGCATGAGAACGATGATAACTCTCAATGTCTGGTTTTACATCCAGCGTATAATCTCCACTTACCGTCCAAATCAGATTTTTGATCCGGTTTTCTAATTCCAATTCAAATTCTTCTCTCATTCAAATACATCCCCTGGATTCCAGGACTCCGGTATTCTTGTCATTACGACATCCTGCACAATTTCCTTCTCAAAAATATCAAAGCATTTATTTACAACTCCCATTTTCACTGCAAGGGACGGTTTTAATCCGCAGGAAATCGTGCGCAGTGCCCCAATCATCCCTCGCAAATCCAATGCTTTTGTTGTAATCTCGCTGTTATCTGCCTTTAACTGCAAATCCAAGAAGAGTCCAATCCATTGCTTTAACGCTTCCTCTTTGATAGTTGGAAATTTCGTTTTAAAAACGTACTCAAGTGTCTCTTCATTCTGACCCGGCATATCTATCACAAGGAAGCGGGAAACTAATGCTTCATTTAACTCTTTTGTTCCTGCATAACCATAATTCATCGTTCCGATAAAACGTGTTGCGTCGTCCATCTCAATTTTATCATATCCCGGCACATCAATACTTCTTCTATGATCGAGGGTAGCATGTAAAACGGAGACTGCATCATTTTTTGCCATATTAATCTCATCAAGGATTCCAAAACCACCATATTCGGCACAGCGGTAGATACTTCCTTTTCTTAATTTGACTTCATTATTTTCAAAGGTATCTGTACCAATTAAATCTCCACTGTCTGTATTGACATGAAAGGAAATATTATAAACCGGTCTTGCGAAAATCCATGCCAGATTCTCAGCCAGTATATTTTTACCGGTTGCCTTTGGCCCTGTTAAGAGCAGATTTTCTCCCTTTAATAAAGTTGCAATTCCCATCTCTAATACTTCTTTTCCAAAAAATGCCATATCTGGCTTTATAATACGGTTTTTCACCCTCTCATCCACTTTATGTTCCGCACGAAATTCTGCAACCGCTTCAATCAATCCCTTATCTACTTTTTGTTCCTCTAAAACCTTAAGTTCTTGTTCCATTTTCTCCATCCTGTATTTTTTTACTTTTATTCTATTCTATTTCACCATATCCATCTGTTGGATTTCCAACATTTTTGAAAATCAGGCGCTACACTTATCATAGAATAAATTTTTCATATAACTAGAAAAGGCATCTGGATTTTCCAAATACCCTTTCTTTTTTCTCAATTTCTATTTTTATACATCAAATAATAAATCACCATAAGATGGCATCGGCCACATATCTTTGTCAACAATCATCTCAAGTTCATCAACCGGTGTACGAAGTGCTTCCATTGACGGCATTACTTTTTCATGATAGAACATTGCACTTTCTTTTCCTTCTTCTTTGGTCAGTGCTTCTTCTGTTACTTTCTTTAATTCATTTAATGCATCTTTTGTTTTCTTTAATAAGGCAGAAGTTTCTCTTAAGAGCTCTGTCTGAACTTCTACTTCTAAAACACCTGCTGCAACAACCGCATTAATAGAATCTGCAAGCTGTCTTGTATATTTAATTACTGCCGGAATAATCTGTTTGCTTGCCACATCAATCATAGTCTTAGCTTCAATATTGATTGCTTTTGAGTAAGCTTCGTATTTAATTTCTTTTCTGGATTCCAGTTCTGCTTTTGTAAATACACCAAATTTTTCAAACAATTCAATGGTCTGTTCGCTTGTCAGTGCTTCTACTGCATCTACCATACATCCGATGTTTGGAAGTCCTCTTCGTTTTGCTTCTTCCACCCATTCATCTGAATAACCATTTCCATTAAATACAATTCTCTGATGCTCAGTAAAGTTTTTCTTTATCAAATCATGTACAGCCATATCAACGTCTTCTGCATTTTCCAGTACATCGCAGACTTCTTTAAACGCTTCCGCTACGATTGTATTTAAGACAACATTTGCCGGTGCAATAGAATCTCTTGAACCAACCATACGAAATTCGAATTTATTACCGGTAAATGCAAATGGTGACGTACGGTTTCTATCGGTTGTATCACGCATAAATTCCGGAATGGATTTTACACCTGTCTCTAATTTTTCACTTCCGATACTGTGGTCAGCCATACCTGTTGTAATCAGCTGATTCATAACGTCAGTCAGCTGAGTTCCCAAAAATACAGAAATAATAGCCGGAGGTGCCTCATTTGCACCAAGGCGGTGGTCATTTCCAACATCGGCTGCAGACTCACGAAGCAGAGCTGCATGTTTATCTACAGCTTTTAAAATACAGCTTAATACCAGTAAAAACTGCACATTTTCATGCGGTGTATTTCCAGGCTCTAACAAATTCACACCTGTATCTGTTGTCAAGGACCAGTTATTATGTTTTCCGGAACCATTGACTCCTGCAAACGGCTTCTCATGAAGCAGGCATTTCATTCCATGCTGGCTTGCAACACGTTTTAAGGTCTGCATAATAATCTGATTGTGGTCTACTTCCACATTGACTTCCGCATAAATCGGAGCTAACTCATGCTGTGCCGGAGCAACCTCATTATGCTGTGTTTTAGAAGTTACGCCCAATCTCCATAATTCTTCATTTACATGCTTCATATATCCGGAAATTTTCTGACGAATTGTTCCAAGATAATGATCATCCAGTTCCTGACCTTTTGGCGGCATTGCACCAAATAAGGTACGACCTGTGAAAGTCAAATCTTTTCTCTGCATAAATTTCTTCTCGTCAACCAGAAAATATTCCTGTTCTGCACCTACAGAAGGAATGACTTTTTTTGCAGTTGTGTCTCCAAACAGACGGATCAGACGCATTGCCTGTTTATCAATTGCCTGCATCGAACGAAGCAGCGGAGTTTTCTGGTCAAGTGCCTCTCCTGTATAAGAACAGAATGCGGTTGGAATACATAAGGTTGCCCCTGCTGCATCATGTCTTACAAATGCCGGTGAAGTACAATCCCATGCTGTATATCCTCTGGCTTCAAATGTCGCACGAAGACCGCCTGATGGAAAAGATGATGCATCCGGTTCACCTTTAATCAGTTCCTTTCCTGAAAAGCTCATAAGGACTTTTCCTGATGGAAGCGGTGCAGTAATGAACGAATCATGTTTCTCGGCTGTTACTCCGGTAAGCGGCTGAAACCAATGTGTATAATGTGTTGCACCTTTTTCAATCGCCCATTCTTTCATCTCATGTGCAATGACATCTGCCATCTCAAGAGACAATTCTTTTCCCTCCAGAATTGTCTGTTTTAATTCCTTATATACTTTTTTTGGAAGTCGCTGCTGCATAACAGAATCGTTAAACACATCTTCTCCAAAAATTTCAGTGACTTTAATGTTTTCACTCATTCGACTATCCTCCTGTATTATGTGCCTAAAAGCTGTTTCTACGATACCTCATATAAGAAAAAAAAGCAAGTGGAATTTTCAGATATCGCTTACCAAAATGCAAAGAAAGCTAAAAGTAAAAGACAAATCCCACCAATCCAGGATAAATCTTTTTTATAAAACTTTGCACAGCATTTTCCAAGTTTCCACCCGATTTCCATCATAAAAATCCCCCAAAGAAATGCCCCTGCAATCAGCATCCAGCGTACTCCCTCTAAAAGTCCTGCTCCCATCCCAACTGCCACGCTGTCAATAGACAGTGCCACTGCCAGAATAATCCCACTCATAAAATTTAATTTTCTTGTTTTTTTCGTCATATTCTGCTTTTGTATCCGAACAGAGTGATAAATCTGATATCCCCCCATTCCACCAAGTAAAACTCCTGCCAGAACATCTGTTGTCCTGCCTTCGATAAAATGAGAAAAACCATTTCCTATCCAGACCGCCATTCCCAACATTCCGCTCATAACCAGATTCATCCCTGCAACTACCGAAAATGAAATCTTAATACGGCTTGCCCCATACGAAAAACTGACCATGAATGAATCCATGGTCAGTGCAAAAATCAATATACTGTTTTTCAAAAAATCCTCTATATTCATATCCGTTCAGCATCCACTTTTTTTATTATACTATGATAATAAAAAGAAAAAGTCCGATGCCTTTTACGTTTTATTTACTGATACAGCATAAATTAAACAGCTGTTATATTGACGCCAAGTGATTTTCTGCTATACAAGGCAAAAGAATAAAACATCAGGCAAGTCAATATGGCAGTTACTTAATATTCCCTGTATTAGCCTGAATCAACGGCACTTTCTCATCTTTTTTCAATATAATGTTCACCGCATGATTCATATTTTGGATTTCCACCTCTCGATGTTCTCCACCAAATTCTCCATCCAAAGTCCAGGAAATCTGTGTCTCCGAAGTAATTTTAAGGTAAGAAGTCTTAAAGGACTCAATGTTGGAAGTATCCGCTCCTCCTAAAAGAGCTGTAATAATCTCATTTAACTCCAGAATATTTTTCGGACGACGTATCAGTAATACTTCAAACACACCATCATCCAGCAATACATCTGGTCCGGTTAGTTTTCGGAATCCACCAACGGATGTCGCATTGCTGACCATTCCGAAAATAAAATCTCCCTCGAAACTGGTATCCTTTGTTTCTACCTTAAGCTGATAAGAAGCAATATTAAATAGTCTCTGTGTTCCTTCTAATATATAAGCTGCATGTCCTAAAATATTTTTTAAGTCCTGATTAGTCTCATAAGAAACATCTGTAAATAAACCAAATGCTGCAATATAAACAAAAAAGTCATCATTAAATTTCCCGACATCAAAAGCATGTGGAATGCCCTCTACAATATCTGTAGCCGCCTGTAACATATTTTTTGAAACATGAAGACTATTTGCAAAATCATTCGTACTACCTGCCGGTATGTAACCAAGTAACGTTTTATGATTTCCCTCCATCAATCCTGTTACCACTTCATCAAGAGTCCCATCTCCTCCACTTGCCACAATCAGGTCGAAATCCCCTGCTCTTTTTTTCGCAACCCGAAGTCCATCCTGATATGCCTGAGTAGAATGTACTGTTACCTCATATCCGCCTTTTATAAAAATATCTATAATATCAATCAGACGTGATTTAATACTTCCTTTTCCTGCTCTTGCGTTAAAAATAAACAGTAATTTTTTTTCCATACGTCTTTCTCCTATAGAACTTTACTTTTCTAATTGATAGAACACCACTTTGTACAAGTATAAAATCAGGACAATACAAAAAAGAACATACAATTCCGGTGCAGCCATACTGTTACCGGAGGTATGTTCTTTTTACTTCAGCCTAAGGCTGCATTATCTTTTCAATTTGTCCACAACTGAAATTATACTAATTCTAATACAACTTCCATTGCTGCATCGCCCTTACGTGGTCCGATTTTGATGATTCTTGTGTAACCACCGTTACGGTCAGCGTATTTTGGAGCGATTTCTGTAAACATTTTATCTACCATGTCTACATCTTTTGTATTTTTCTTTCTACCAGCAGCAGCTGTTGGAACTTCTTTTACCGGGTAGAAAACTTTTAACATCTGTCTTCTGGCATGTAATCTGGACGGAGCATCTTTTTTGATTTCTTTCTGAACTTCGTCATATACAGTTACTTTTTTACCATCAACAACTTCTTTTACTCTTTTTCCACTTTCGTCTTTACGAGCAACTTTTGCAGTTACTGTAACAGTTTCAAAGTTGTCTTTTTCTTTCACTGCCATTGCAATAAGACCTTCTGCAATTTTGCGAACTTCTTTTGCTCTGGTTTCAGTTGTAACGATTTTTCCATGATATAACAGGCTTGTTACCTGGCTTCTCAGTAACGCTTTTCTCTGGTCAGATGTTCTGCCTAATTTTCTATATTTAGCCATTTTAATATTTCCTCCATTTGTGGAACAATGAGCCATGCTTCTTCGGTCTTACTGGCTCATTGCTTATATTCCATAAATTCTCTTTACTTGGTTTACTCATCACTTGGGTTCAACTGTAAACCTAACTCTTTTAATTTTGCAAGTACTTCTTCAAGTGATTTACGTCCGAGATTACGAACTTTCATCATATCATCTGAAGTACGGTTACAAAGTTCTTCTACTGTATTAATGCCTGCACGTTTTAAGCAGTTATAAGAACGAACAGATAACTCTAATTCATCAATGTTCATTTCGAGAACTTTTTCTTTTTCATTATCTTCTTTCTCAATCATGACCTCTGCTGTTTTTGCACTTTCAGACAGGTCAATAAAGAGGCTTAAATGCTCGCTCAGGACTTTTGCTGCAAGACTGACTGCCTCATCAGCATCCAAAGTACCATTGGTATAAATATCCAGTGTCAGTTTATCAAAGTCTGTAACCTGTCCAACACGGGTATTTTCAACAGTCATATTTACACGCTCTACCGGAGTATAAATTGCATCAACTGCAATCACACCAATCGGCATGTCGTCCGTTTTTCCTTTATCAGAGCTAACATATCCACGACCTTTTGTAATTGTAAGTTCTGCATTAAACTTACATCCTGCTCCACCATTCAATGTAGCAATTACCTGATCCGGATTCAGGATTTCAATATCCTGATCTGCCTGGATATCTGCGCCCTTAACAACGCCTTCTCCATCAAACTCAATATATGCAGTTTTTGGTTCTGCGCTGTCACTTGTGTTCTTAATTGCCAGGTTTTTCAGATTCATGATAATCTCTGTCATATCTTCTTTTACACCTGGAATGGAACTGAATTCATGCAGAACACCATCAATTTTAACCTGGCTTACAGCAGCACCTGGTAAGGAAGAAAGCATAATTCTTCTTAAAGAGTTGCCGAGTGTAATACCATAACCTCTTTCAAGTGGTTCCACAACAAATTTCCCATATCTCTTATCATCAGACATTTCTGTGATTTGAATTTTGGGTTTGTTAAAATCGAACATGCAAAGCCCTCCTTGCTACGTGCATCTTATTTAGAATATAATTCGACGATTAACATCTCATCAACCGGTACGTCGATTTCTTCTCTTGTAGGAAGTGCTTTCACTTCGCCTTTCAGAGCTTCCTGATCAACATCTAACCAAGCCGGTACAAGACGTCCGCCTGTTACTTCCACGATATCTTTGTATCTCTGGGAAGATTTACATTTTTCTTTAATTTCGATAACATCGCCAACTTTTACAAGGTAAGATGGGATATTAACCTGTTTTCCGTTAACCATTACATGTTTGTGGTCAACAATCTGTCTAGCTTCTTTTCTTGTTCTGGCAAGACCAAGACGGAAAACTACATTGTCCAGACGAGTTTCCAGCATAATCATCAGGTTTTCACCAGTCTGACCCTGTTTCTGGTCAGCTTTTTTATAGTAGTTACGGAAAGGTTTTTCCAGAACACCATAGATGAATTTTGCTTTCTGTTTTTCTCTTAACTGAAGTCCGTATTCGGACATTTTTCTATTTGCTCTTTTTAACTGTCTTGTTGATTTTTTGTCAATTCCTAAATAAATCGGATCAAGACCAAGGGATCTACATCTTTTAAGAACTGGTACTCTATTCACTGCCATGATTAATTAACCTCCTAATTAGACTCTTCTACGTTTTGGTGGACGGCAACCGTTATGTGGTACCGGTGTTACGTCGCAGATGCTTGTAACTTCCAGACCGCAGGCAGACAGCGCACGGATTGCTGCTTCTCTTCCTGAACCTGGTCCTTTTACGAAAACGTCAACAGTCTTAAGACCATGAATTAATGCTGCTTTTGTAGCAGTCTCTGCAGCCATCTGTGCTGCATAAGGAGTAGATTTCCTTGAACCTTTAAATCCCAGACCACCTGCACTTGCCCATGATAAAGCATTTCCTTCAGCATCTGTCAATGTAACGATTGTATTGTTGAAAGATGACTGGATATGTGCCTGTCCGCGTTCAACGTTTTTCTTAACACGCTTTTTTGTCACTTTTTTTGTAACTTTAGCCATTTCTAAACTAACCTACTTTCTCAAATATTTCAAATCATCATGTTATCATTTGCTTTAATTTTTCATCTAAAATTTAAAGCTTAATTATTTTTTCTTATTAGCAACAGTTCTCTTCGGACCTTTTCTTGTTCTGGCATTTGTTTTTGTCTTCTGTCCACGAACAGGAAGTCCTTTTCTATGACGGATTCCTCTGTAGCATCCGATTTCCTGTAATCTCTTGATGTTAAGAGCGATTTCTCTTCTTAAATCACCTTCTACATTGATGTTTAATTCATCAATTGCATCACGGATTTTACCAACTTCTTCGTCAGTTAAATCTCTGCAACGAGTATCAGGATTAATTCCTGCCTGCTCTAAGATACGGTCAGCACTTGTTCTACCAATTCCGTAGATATAAGTCAGACCAATTTCAACACGTTTTTCTCTTGGTAAGTCTACACCAGCTATACGAGCCATGTACTTGTTCCTCCATTGTTCTAATAAATATTGTTCCTAATTGAGACACATTGAAAATGACGGTTTCATGTGTCCAGCCGCAAATAAATTTCACGCAGCCTTTCCGAATCATACAGTCCGGTATTAAGCAATATTCTGCAATCATCCTCTCGGTAGGACGACAAACGTGATAATATTACTATATTTAATCAGTATAAACAACGCATCCACGTGGTTCATACTGCAGCCGCACTAAAATAAAACTACACAAACTTTTCCTCGCCTAATTAACCCTGACGCTGTTTGTGTTTCGGGTTTTCACAGATAATTCTGATGCTACCTTTTCTTTTGATAACTTTGCATTTTTCGCAAATCGGTTTTACAGATGCTCTTACCTTCACGGAATAACCCTCCTTTCGTATTTTTGCTGTGCTCTGATTCGAGGGCAAAAATGCCCGAGCACAAAAGTACGCTTTATATAATAGCACTACTTACATAAGATTGCAAGTGTTTTTTTCAAATTTTTAGCTGCATATCTTTGTACTTTTTTCAGTACAGATATGCAGCTATTCTTGTCTGTAATCTTATTTATCTCTCCAGATAATTCTGCCTTTGCTCAAATCATACGGAGACATTTCAATTGTTACTTTATCTCCTGGAAGAATTCGAATAAAGTTCATTCTCAGTTTTCCACTGATATGAGCCAGAATTACGTGTTTGTTTTCCAGTTCCACTTTGAACATTGCATTTGGTAATTTTTCCAGCACTGTTCCTTCTACTTCAATAACATCTGCTTTTGACATAAATCAAACCTCCTGTCCGCTTTTGCGGTTTTTCAATACTCTCTTGATGCGCTCATTTGTTAATTCATTTCCCTCATCGAGAAGTTTCTGGATTTCGGGAGCAATTTCATAGGCGACCTGAATATGTTTTACTTTTTTCTTTTTCTGGTTTTCAATTGTACGGATTTTTCCGTCTGCCAGATAAACATATTCACCTTCTGCTTTCATTATCATGTATCTTTTTCCTGTATCATGACCGGCAAGTGATACAGCCGTCATTCCGGTTCCAAGTTTTTTCATTAAACCGAACCTCCTATTTTGTAAAAGTGAGAATTTCCGGCTCACCATCCGTAATTAATACAGTATTTTCATAATGTGCAGAAAGGGAGCCATCCTCTGTTACAACGGTCCAGTCATCGTCTAACCATTCTACATCGGCTCTGCCCTGATTAATCATTGGTTCAATCGCAAGAGTCATTCCTGCCTGCAGTTTCAGTCCTCTTCGTCTCTGACAGAAATTCGGAATTTCAGGGTCTTCATGAAGACTTGTTCCGATTCCGTGTCCAACTAGATCACGCACGACTCCGTAACCGAATTTTTCTGCATAAGCACCGATTGCTGCGGAGATTTCATATAAATGATTTCCTGCTTTTGCAAATTTAATTCCTTCAAAGAAACTCTGTCTGGTTACATCAATGAGCTGTTGTGCTTCTTTTGATATTGTTCCTACAGCATGTGTTCTTGCTGCATCTGAATGATATCCCTGATAAATCAGACCTGCATCCAGACTTACAATATCACCATCCTGAAGAATTCTGTTTGCTTTTGGAATTCCATGGACTACTTCATCATTAACTGAGACACAGATGGATGCCGGATATCCATTATAATGAAGGAAGTTTGGAATACATCCCATCTGACGGATAATCTTTTCACCTAACTGGTCAATCTCAAGAGTAGAAACTCCTGGACGGATGAAGTTTTCAAGTTCATCGTGTACCTGCTCTAAAAGCCTTCCGGCTTCACGCATTTTTTCAATTTCTCTGGCAGTTTTTATCGTTACTGACATTTTTACGCTCCTAAAATCTCGACGATTGCCTGGAATACATCTTCCATATCAACAGTACCGTCTACTTCTTTTAACACACCGGATTTAGTATAGTAATCAATTAACGGCTGTGTCTGATCATGGTAAACTCCAAGGCGTTTCTGTACGGTTTCCGCTTTGTCATCGTCTCTTAACACTAATTTTTCACCGCAGGCATCGCAGACTCCATCTACTTTTGTCGGATTGTATTTAATATGATAAGTTGCACCGCATCCAACACAGGCTCTTCTTCCTGACATACGGTTTACAATGTTTTCATCCGGAACCTCCACATTAATTGCAAAATCCACTTTTTCTCCTCTTTTTTCCAGAGCAGCGTCCAGGCATTCTGCCTGCGGAATGGTTCTTGGGAAGCCATCTAAGATATAACCGTCTTTACAGTCATCCTGTCCAACACGGTCAATTACTAAATCTACCGTTAATTCATCCGGAACTAACAGACCCTGGTCCATATAAGTTTTCGCTTTTTTACCAAGCTCTGTTCCATTTTTGATATTTGCGCGGAAAATATCTCCTGTAGAAATATGAGGAATGTGATATTTTTCTGCGATTTTCTTTGCCTGTGTACCTTTTCCGGCACCAGGTGCCCCCAACATAATAATTTTCATACGCTTTTCCCTTTCTGTAATGCTTTTTTACTCTTTTTTTACATTTTCCTTATATAGCATTTTAGTGCACCCACAAAAAGTGGGTACACTTCCATAATGTTATGCCTATTCACTTAAAAAACCTTTATAATTGCGTACCAACATACGTGATTCAATTTGTTTAAGAGTTTCCAGTACAACACCGACTACGATGATGATGGAAGTTCCGCCAAATGAAACATTTGCACCGAATACACCGTTGAAGAAAAACGGAATAACTGCTACAATTGTAAGTCCGGCAGCTCCAATAAAGATAATGTAATTCAAGATATTCTCGAGATACTCCTGTGTTGGCTTTCCAGGACGAATTCCAGGAATAAAGCCACCCTGCTTTTTCATGTTATCTGCAACTTCCATCGGATTAAATGTGATAGAAGTATAAAAATAAGCAAAGAAAATAACAAGTACGATATAAAGAATAAGACCAATTGAATATACCGGTTCATCCGGATTAAACCAATTACTGGAAGAAAGTCCTTTTAAAATCTTGCTTCCGATTCCTGTACCGTTGCCTTTATTTAAAAAGCTGGCGATAATAACCGGAAAAGACATCAAAGAAGAAGCAAAAATGATTGGAATAACACCGGCAGTATTTACTTTCAGTGGAATATTACTGGACTGTCCACCCATCATTTTTCTTCCTACCATTTTCTTGGAATATTGAACTGGTATTCTTCTTTCTGCACCATTCAGGATAAGTACCATAACGACTACCAGAATAATGATTGCCGCTATAATAATTACTGACAAACCACCTCTTGCGATGGTTTTGCCTTTTACGAATTTGTCAAACAAAGTAACCAAATCACTTGGTATTCTGGAAACGATGTTAATCATAAGTACGATAGAAATACCATTTCCTACACCTTTTTCCGTAATCTGCTCGCCAATCCACATCAACATAGCAGAACCGGCTGTCAAAGTGGCAACCGCAACAACTACGCTTGTGAAATTCATGTTTGTAAGCCATCCTCTGTTTCCAAATCCGATTGCCATTGTAACGGACTGGAACAGCGCTAAAGCTACTGTCACATAACGAGTGATGGCAGTCATTTTCTTTCTGCCCTCTTCTCCATCACGCTGCATTTCTTCCAGCTTCGGAATCGCAATCGTCAAAAGCTGAATGATAATGGATGATGTAATGTACGGTGTAATACTCAATGCAAAAATAGACATGGTCTCGAAAGAACCACCTGTAAATGCATTGAAAAAGTTAAACGCATCGTTTGACTGATTTGCAAACAATTGTTTAAAGAAATCTCTGTCAACGCCCGGTATTGGCAGCTGTGAGCCAATACGGACGATAACAAGCATTAACACTACATAGTAAATTCGACGTCTTACATCTTTTATCTTAAAAGCATTTTTAAGAGTCTCAAGCATTAGATCACCTCGACAGTTCCACCTGCAGCTTCAATTTTTGTTTTAGCGCTTTCACTTACAGCGTTAACTTTTACATTAACTTTCTTTGTAACTTCACCGTTACCAAGAAGTTTAACGCCATCTCCAAGACGAGAGATTGCACCTGAAGCAAGTAATGCTGCTGGTGTTACCTCAGCTCCGTCTTCGAATCTGTTTAATTCGCTTACGTTGATTGCAACGATATCTTTAGAATTTCTACATTTGAAGCCTCTCTTAGGAAGTCTTCTGTATAAAGGCATCTGACCACCTTCAAAACCTGGTCTCTTAGCGCCTGAACGTGCTTTCTGACCTTTATGGCCTTTACCTGCTGTTTTACCATTTCCTGAACCATGTCCACGACCTCTTCTGAAGTTGTCGCTCTGTCTGGAACCTTCAGCTGGTTTTAAGTTTGATAAATCCATGATGGCACCTCCTTCTTAATAATTAGATTTCTTCTACTTTAACCATGTGTCTTACCTGACGAATCATACCACGAACAGATTCATTATCAGGCATTTCCACTGTTTTGTTTAATTTTCTTAAACCTAAAGCTTCTACTGTTTTTTTGTTTTTCGGAACAGCACCGATTGTAGATTTCACCAGAGTGATTCTTAATTTATCTGCCATTTTTCAGTCCTCCTATGCAAAAATCTCGTCAACGGATTTTCCACGAAGTCTTGCTACTTCTTCCGGAGTCTTTAACTGACTTAAACCTGCGATGGTAGCCAGAACTACGTTCTGTTTGTTACGGGAACCCATACATTTTGTACGGATGTTTTTGATACCTGCAAGTTCGATTACCGCACGAGCCGGACCACCAGCGATAACACCAGTACCTTCCGGAGCTTTCTTCAGAAGCATTTCAGCGCTTCCGAATTTACCGATGAAGTCATGAGTGATACTTCCGTTTTCGTCTCTTGCTACTGTAACTAATTTTTTCATAGCGTCTTCTTTTCCTTTGCGGATTGCTTCCGGAATTTCTGCCGCTTTGCCTAAACCAGCGCCAACGTGTCCATTGCCGTCACCGACAACTACTAAAGCTGTGAATCGGAAGTTACGACCACCTTTAACAACCTTGGTTACGCGCTTGATTGATACTACTTTTTCTTCTAATTCAAGCTGACTAGCATCAATAATAGTACGTTTCATGTGTTCATTTCCTCCCTTATTAGAATTCTAACCCAGCTTCTCTTGCTGCGTCTGCTAATGCTTTGATTTTTCCCTGATATATAAAGCCACCTCTATCAAAGACAACTTCTTTGATTCCTGCTTCAACTGCTTTCTTACCGATTACAGTTCCTAAATATGCTGCTGCATCAACGTTATTGGTTTTTTCTAATTCTGCTTTTACTTCTTTCTGAGTAGTAGAAGCGGAAACCAGAGTTTTTCCAATGGTATCGTCAATAATCTGAGCATACATATGATTATTGCTGCGGAAAACTGCTAAACGCGGAGTTGTAGCTGTACCGCTCAGATGATTACGTAATCTTCTATGCTTTTTTGCGCGAACTTTCGCTCTTGATACTTTACTAACCATTTTTGCACTCTCCTTAATTATTTCTTACCAGTTTTACCAACTTTACGTCTGATAACTTCATCAGCATATTTAATACCTTTACCTTTGTAAGGTTCCGGTCTTCTCTTATCTCTGATTTCAGCAGCGTACTGGCCAACTTTTTCTTTATCAATACCTTTAACAACGATCTTGTTTCCATCAACTGTAGATTCAAGACCTTCTGGGTCTTCCATTTCTACCGGATGAGAATATCCTAAAGAAAGAACAAGTTTCTTTCCCTGTTTCTGTGCTCTGTAACCTACACCGTTAACTTCCAGAGCTTTTTCATATCCCTGGCTTACACCGATTACCATATTCTGAATCAGTGTTCTTGTTAATCCGTGTAAGGATTTCATTTTCTTTAAATCGTTTGGTCTTGTAACAACTACCTGACCATCTTCTAATTTGATTGACATTTCTGTTGGTAACGCTTTTTCAAGTGTTCCTTTTGGACCTTTTACAGTCACTACATTGTTCTCAGCAATTTTAACTTCTACGCCTGCCGGAACTGCTACTGGATGTCTTCCGATACGTGACATTCTTAATTTCCTCCTTACTTAAATTTTCGGAAAGGCCTATTATGGTTCCTCTCTGTTTTCAGTACTTCTTCGTCTGCTGTACTTAGCTTAGATTACCAAACAAATGCTAATACTTCGCCGCCTACATGCAGTTTTCTTGCTTCTTTGTCTGTAATAACGCCCTGGTTTGTAGACAGAATAGCAATACCCAGTCCACCCAGAACTCTAGGAATTTCCTGGCTTCCTGCATATACACGAAGACCTGGTTTAGAAATTCTCTTAAGACCTGTGATAATTTTTTCGTTCTTGTCTGCACCGTATTTCAGTGTGATATGGATTGTTTTGAATACTCCATCTTCAAGAACTTCGTATTTTGTAATATATCCTTCTTTTAAAAGGATTTCTGCGATAGCAAGTTTCATTTTAGATGCCGGAACATCTACTGTGTCATGTTTTGCAGTGTTTGCATTACGAATTCTAGTAAGCATATCTGCGATTGGATCGCTCATTGTCATGATAGTTTCCTCCTATAATTTAGACTTTTCATGTGAAATTAATAATTTATATTGTAACGACCCGGCACTAAGTGAAGTCTGCCGTAAGGCAGAGACTTCTCTTAAGTGGCTTATGGTCACTTACTTACATTTTCGGCTTACCAGGAAGCTTTTTTAACTCCCGGGATCTGACCTTTGTATGCTAATTCACGGAAACAAATTCTGCAGATTCCGTATTTTCTTAAATAAGCATGTGGACGTCCACAGATTCTGCAACGATTGTATTCTCTTGTAGAGAATTTCTGTTTACGCTGCTGTTTTACTTTCATTGCTGTTTTAGCCATGAATTTTCCCTCCTATAATTATTTTGCGAATGGCATGTTAAATAATGTCAATAATTCACGGGCTTCTTCGTCTGTCTTTGCAGTTGTAACGAAAATAATATCCATACCTCTTACTTTATCGACTTTATCATATTCCACTTCCGGGAAAATTAACTGCTCTTTGATTCCGAGTGCGTAGTTACCTCTTCCATCGAATGCGTTAGGATTAACGCCGCGGAAGTCACGTACTCGTGGCAGTGCTAAGTTAATAAGGCGGTCTGCAAATTCATACATCTTTTCGCCTCTTAAGGTTACTTTACAACCAATCGGCATACCTTCACGAATTTTGAAGTTTGCGATTGAATTTTTAGCCTTTGTTGTAACAGCTTTCTGACCTGTGATTAATTCCATATCAGCTACAGCTGCGTCTAACAGTTTAGCGTTATCTTTGGCTTCACCTACACCCATGTTAACAACGATTTTGTCGAGTTTCGGCACTTCCATGATATTCTTATAACCAAACTTTTTGATCATAGCATCTACGATCTCATTTTTGTATGTTTCTTTCAGTCTGCTCACTTTAAATGGCCTCCTCTCTTATTAATCGATTACTTTGCCTGTAGTTTTGGCGAAACGTACTTTTTTGTCACCTTCCATTTTGAAGCCAACACGAGTTGCTTTGCCTTCATGCATAACCATTACGTTAGATGCATCAAGCCATGCTTCTTTCTCTACAATACCGCCCTGCTGATTTGCCATGGATGGTTTTGTGTGTTTTGTGACCATATTTACGCCTTCTACCAGAACAGCACCTTTTTTCGGATTAACAGAGATTACTTTTCCTTCTTTGTCTTTATCTTTACCAGCGATAACTTTAACAGTATCACCTTTTTTAATTTTAAATGTTGACATCAGGTACCTCCTATAATACTTCCGGAGCTAAGGAAACAATTTTCATAAACTGTTTATCACGAAGCTCTCTAGCTACTGGTCCAAAAATACGAGTTCCTTTTGGTGTTTTATCATCTTTGATGATTACAGCAGCGTTTTCATCGAACTTGATGTAAGAACCGTCTTTACGACGAACTCCTTTTACAGTACGAACTACAACAGCTTTAACTACATCACCTTTTTTAACAACGCCACCTGGTGTTGCATCTTTAACAGTAGCAACGATTACATCACCGATGTTCGCATATCTTCTTGTAGAACCACCCATAACACGGATGCAGAGGATTTCTTTTGCACCTGTATTGTCAGCGACTCTAAGTCTACTTTCCTGTTGAATCATGCTTAGATTCCTCCTTACGAATTATTTAGCTCTTTCTACTACTTCAACAAGTCTCCATCTCTTATCTTTAGAGAGCGGTCTTGTTTCCATAACTTTTACAGTATCACCGATATGACATGTGTTTTCTTCATCATGTGCTTTCAGTTTATATGTTCTCTTCACGATTTTTTTGTAAAGAGGATGTTTTACATGGTCTTCGATAGCTACAACGATAGTTTTATCCATCTTATCGCTTACTACTTTACCAACACGTGTTTTTCTAAGATTTCTTTCCACGATTATGCCTCCTTAATTATTCGCTGTGTTTGCCTTCTGAGCAATCAGTGTCTGAATTCTGGCAATATTTCTGCGAACCTCTTTGATTCTGCTTGTATTGTCTAATTGATTGGTTGCATTCTGAAATCTCAAATTAAAGAGTTCCTTTTTAGCAGCTACTAATTCTTCCTGTAATTCTGCAGCTGATTTTGTCTTTAAATCTTCTACATAATTTTTAATTTTCACTGTTATCACCGCCTTCTAAGTCTGCACGAGAAACGATTTTACATTTACATGGTAACTTGTGCATAGCAAGACGCAATGCTTCGCGAGCTGTTTCTTCCGGAACGCCTGCGATTTCGAACATTACTCTGCCTGGCTTTACAACTGCTACCCAGTATTCTAAGGCACCTTTACCGGAACCCATACGTGTTTCTGCTGGTTTTGCTGTTACAGGTTTATCTGGGAAAATTTTAATCCAAACTTTACCACCACGTTTGATATAACGTGTCATAGCAACACGGGCTGCTTCGATCTGGTTGGAACGAATCCAGCATGGTTCTGTAGAAACCAAACCGAATTCACCGTAATTGATTTTATTTCCTCTAGTTGCTTTTCCTCTCATGGTACCGCGGAATTGTTTACGACGTTTTACTCTTTTTGGCATTAACATAATTATTTATCGCTCCCTTCCTTAGTTCCTTTAGTTGGAAGTACTTCGCCATTGTAGATCCATGCTTTAACACCAACTTTACCATAAGTTGTGTCAGCTTCGGCGAAACCGTAATCGATATCTGCTCTTAATGTCTGAAGCGGGATGTTTCCTTCGCTGTAGAACTCTGTACGAGCCATATCAGCACCACCAAGACGTCCGGATACGGATGTTTTGATACCTTTTGCTCCTGCTTTCATTGTTCTGGACATTGTAGATTTCATTGCACGACGGAAAGAAATACGATTCTCTAACTGAAGTGCGATGTTTTCAGCTACTAACTGAGCATCTTTATCTGGTCTTTTTACTTCTTTAATGTCTACAATTAATTTTTTATCTGTGTATTTCTGTAATTCAGCTTTCACTTTTTCGATTTCTGAACCACCTTTACCGATTACAACACCCGGTTTAGCAGTATAGATAATCACTTTAACTCTGTCAGATGCTCTTTCGATTTCGATTTTAGAAACACCTGCGCTGTATAATTTCTTTTTCAGGAAAGTTCTGATGTTGTAGTCTTCAACTAAGTTATCAGCGAAATCTCCTTCAGCGTACCATTTGGAATCCCAATCTTTGATAACGCCGACTCTCAGTCCATGTGGGTTAACTTTCTGTCCCATGATAGTCCTCCTTATCTCTCATCCAACACAACGGTAATATGGCAGTTTCTCTTTTCGATTCTGTATGCTCTACCCTGTGCTCTTGGTTTGATTCTCTTCATGGTCGGTGCTTTGTTAGCGTAGCACTCTGCAACATAAAGGTTCTCTGGGTTCATTCCATTATTGTTTTCAGCATTAGCAACAGCTGATTCCAGTAATTTTTTGATTACGCTGGAAGCGTATCTTGGGTTGTATGTTAAGATACCAAGTGCAGTCTGAACATCTTTTCCACGGATTACATCCAGTACATAGCAAGCTTTCTGTACGGACATTCTAGCGTAGGATAATTTTGCAGACGGTCTTGTATCTTTATTAGCATTTCTTGCTCTTTTGATCTGACTTCTATGTCCTTTAGCCATGATAAAAGCCTCCTTCTAAAATATTAGCGAACACCTGATTTTTTCTCGTCTTTGCCGTGTCCTCTGTATGTTCTGGTTGCAACAAACTCTCCGAGTTTATGTCCAACCATATCTTCTGTAACATATACCGGCACATGTTTTCTTCCGTCATGGACAGCAATTGTGTGTCCAACGAATGAAGGGAAGATTGTAGAACGACGTGACCAGGTCTTAATAACTGTTTTATCTCCAGCAGCATTCATAGCATCTACTTTTTTCAGTAAGCTTTCATCTGCGAAAGGTCCTTTTTTTAATGAACGAGCCATTAGTCTTACCTCCTTATTTTGCTAATGTTTTACCATCTCTTCTTCTTACAATATACTTGTTAGACTGTTTGTTTTTCTTTCTTGTCTTCAAGCCAAGAGCCGGTTTACCCCATGGAGTACATGGACCTGGACGGCCGATACCGGTCTTACCTTCACCACCACCATGTGGATGGTCATTCGGGTTCATTACGGAACCACGAACTGTAGGTCTGATACCCATGTTACGTTTACGTCCGGCTTTACCGATGTTAATAAGGTTGTGATCTCCGTTTCCGATTACACCAACAGTTGCGCGGCATACGATCGGAACCATTCTCATCTCACCGGAAGGAAGACGAAGTGTTGCGAACTTTCCTTCTTTAGCCATGAGCTGTGCGCCGTTTCCTGCAGAACGAACCATCTGTCCGCCTTTTCCAGGATGAAGCTCAATGTTGTGAACCATAGTACCAACCGGGATAAGCTCCAGCGGGAGGCAGTTTCCAACACGAACCTCAGCTTCCGGACCATTGTAAACCTTCTGGCCTACTTTAAGTCCCTCTGGAGCGAGGATGTAAGCTTTCTCGCCATCTGCGTAGCAGATCAGAGCGATGTTAGCTGTTCTGTTCGGATCGTACTCGATTGTTTTAACTGTTGCAGGGATTCCATCTTTTCTTCTCTTGAAGTCGATGATTCTGTATTTTCTTCTGCTTCCGCCACCCTGATGTCTTACAGTGATCTTACCCTGATTGTTACGTCCGGCGTTCTTCTTAAGGGAAGTAACGAGGGATTTCTCTGGTTTTGCAGCTGTAATCTCAGAGAAGTCGGAACCAGTCATATGTCTTCTTGACGGTGTATATGGGTTATAGCTTTTGATTCCCATGATGTTTCTCCTTTCAATCTTTATCATCACGCTTTTGACTGCGTATATTCGCGATAATCAGAGTGACACAGATTCATGAGGAAGCAGGCTCGTCATGCTTGCATGTAAGAGACTGATTACTTATGAAGCTGTAGAAGCGTGAAACGCGACCGAGGAAGCTTCTGCTTCCGAGGTGTCACTCGTACCGCTTGATGCTGATCTTCTAATTAAAGTCCTTCGAAGATCTCGATATCTTTGCTCTCTTCTGTAAGAGCTACGATAGCTTTTTTGGTCTTAGCAGTTTTTCCAACTACCATTCCACGGCGTTTTTTCTTTCCATCGTTGTTGATGGTGTTTACGCTTTTAACTTTTGTTCCCTCGAACATCTTCTCAACAGCCTCTTTGATCTGAGTCTTGTTAGCTTCCGGATGTACAAGGAATGTATATTTCTTCTCACCCATGTCTGCCATGGATTTCTCTGTGATAACCGGACGGATGATTACGTCATAGTACTGAATACTTGCCATTATGCGTATACCTCCTCGATAGATGCAACGGCATCCTTTGTAACAACTACGGTGTTGTGTTTCATAACATCGTATGTGTTGATTGTAGCCGGTGTTGCAGTTTCCACGTCAGCGATGTTTCTTGCGGAAAGAACTACGTTCTGATCGTTGTCAGCTGTGATTACAAGAGCTTTCTCTGCTTTCAGGTTTGTAAGAACCTTCTGCATCTCTTTTGTCTTAACCTCAGCAAGTGCAAGGCTGTCAACAACAACAAGTTTATTATCCTGAACCTTGGATGTCAGAGCGGATTTAAGAGCTGCTCTTCTTTCCTTCTTGTTCATTTTCACTTCATAATCTCTCGGAACCGGAGCGAATACAACACCGCCGCCTGTCCACTGTGGTGCACGGATGGAACCCTGTCTTGCATGACCTGTTCCTTTCTGTC
>OLND01000261.1_pt1 | contig 69171 bp, 56 predicted proteins | sample 1672031 | NCBI WGS metagenome assembly OLND01 (sample SAMEA3136638, study PRJEB25190) | human gut metagenome | biome: human gut; feature: human-associated habitat; material: faeces | place: Austria | collected 2013 | reverse complement strand
GCTACTACCCCGAGTACCGCGTGCACGCCGTGAACTTCCCCGGCGACCCCTACCCGATCCACATCGACGCGACCTTCGTGCCGCTGCGCCCGGGCCTGATCATCAACAACCCGCACCGCCCGCTGCCCGAGCCGCAGCGCGCCATCTTCGAGGCCAACGACTGGCAGATCGTCGAGGCCGCCCAGCCCGCGCACACCGAGCCGCCGGCGCTGTGCTACTCCTCCGTGTGGCTGTCCATGAACTGCCTGGTCCTCGACCCGAAGACCGTCATCGTGGAGGCCTCCGAGGTGCATCAGCAGGAGCAGATGGACAAGCTGGGCATGAACGTCATCCCCTGCGACCTGCGCGACGCCTACCCGTTCGGCGGCGGCCTGCACTGCTCCACCGCCGACGTCTACCGCGAGGGCGAGTGCCTCGACTACTTCCCGAACCGCGTCGAGGATCCCACCCTCGTGCGCCCCGAGATGTGGAAGTAAATCCCACTCACAGCTCACGCGATGCGTTTGCGAAAGGAGCCCGCTTCGGTGGGCTCCTTTTTTGCGCGCTTGTCGCTGGAAGTTGAATCAAGCTCCCTGCTCTATTGGCCATGATTCCAGGTCACGACTGAAAAAGGGGATTTGTGCGACTAACTATTTCGCCATTCCCGTCTGCATAAAATGATTCCTATGGTAAGGTAAACACTTAAGTCAGGGCCTTATTGAAAGGAGAAGCCATGACCGGAACTTTCACAACAGAGGGCTTGGGGTTGGGTGATTACTATGGCATCTAGCACCAACGAAGCGGTACAGCCGGCAACGACGTACGCTGAAGCGACCGAAGCAGAGAAGCACGCCGTTCTGCGCAAGGTGACGGGGTCTTCCTTCCTCGGTAACTTCATCGAATGGTTCGACTACGCGAGCTACTCCTATTTGGCGACCGTTATCGCCATGGTGTTCTTCCCGGCGGAAGATCGTGCCGTGGCCGTGATGAGCACCTTCGGCGTGTTCGCGCTCTCGTTCCTCGTGCGTCCCATCGGCGCGATTTTCTGGGGCAACATGGGCGACAAGAAGGGTCGCAAATGGGCGCTTTCGGTGTCCATCTTGCTGATGAGCGGCGCGACCTTCCTGATCGGCTGCTTGCCCGGCTATGCTGTCATCGGCGTTGGGGCTCCGCTTCTGCTTCTGCTGCTGCGCATGGTGCAGTCGTTCTCGGCGGCGGGCGAGTATGCTGGCGCTGCCACCTTTATCGCGGAGTACGCGCCGCATAACCATCGCGGGTTCTACTGCTCGATGGTGCCGGCCTCCACGGCAACAGGCCTGCTCGTGGGCTCGCTTCTGGCCACGTTCATGTTTACGGTTTGGGGCGCCGATTCGGCCTTCGTCGTCGATTGGGGCTGGCGCATCCCGTTCTGGCTGGCGCTTCCCTTGGGCTACATCACCCACTACATCCGTACCCATCTGGAGGATTCCCCGGTGTACGCCCAGATGCAGGAGCGTATGAAGGAAATGGGCGAGAAGGTGGAGCATCCCATTCGCACGCTGTTCACCAAGCATCTCAGGGTGCTGCTCATCTCGTTCGGTGCCTGCGTGCTGAACGCCGTGGGCTTCTACGCGGTGCTCACGTATCTTCCGAACTACTTGGAGACGACGTTGAACTACCCGCCGAGCGACGCGTCGACGATCACTACCATCGTGCTCGTCGTCTACATCGCCTTCATCTTCCTGTCCGGCCGCATCTCCGACAAGGTGGGCCGCAAGAAGATGCTCATCGGCGCCTGTGTGGGCTTCATCGTGTTCACGGTGCCGGCATTCATGCTGCTCGGCACGATGAACTTCTGGGTCATTCTGATCGTCGAGCTGTTCATGTGCCTGTTGCTCACCATCAACGATGGCACCCTGGCCAGCTACCTCACCGAGACGTTCCCGACCGACGTGCGCTACTCCGGCTTCGCCCTTTCGTTTAACCTGGCGAACGCCATCTTCGGCGGCTCGGCCTCGTTCATCTCGTTCTGGTTGATCGACCTTACGGGCAACGCCATCGCGCCGGCCTGGTACATGGTGGCCATCGCGGTCGTCGCGTTCATCGCCATGTGCATGACCCACGATCATTCCGGCAAGAAGCTGGACGACGTGAAGTAAGCTTGTGCTGCCTTGCAGCGACAAACGAAGGGCCTCCTGCGGGAGGCCCTTTTTGCGCTATCGGTTCTGGAAGTCGGCCAACGTGTGGCGGTTAGCTTTCGGCAGACGCTTTCACGCCGGTGAGGTTGTTGGATTCGCCCATGGAGAGCCACCCTTCAGGCACCTCGGCCTGGGCGTGGCACTGAGTGCAGTACATGACCGAAGCGCGATGGGCCTTGTGACAGGTGGTGCATTCCAGCTCTTCGTGATGGGCCCAATGGGGGTTGTAGGTGCCCATGTCAGCGGTCTTCTCATACAGATCGTCGCGGGTGAGGTTGTGGCAGGCCTCGTTCAGGCACAGCTCGTCGGCGTCGCGGCCCGATGCCTTCGTCAGCTCGCTAGCGGTACGCTCGACGAGCGGGAAGTTGTAGTTGCCGGCGACCCAGGCTGCGCCCTCGCCGATCTGCTCGCTGAGCGTGGGCACGTGGCAGTCCATGCAGTCGTTGCCGAGCTTGCCGTGATAGGCGGCGAGCATGGTGTGCGGATCGGCCACCTCGTTGCCCCACTTGTCGGTGGCGGGGCTGTTTAGGTCGGATTCGTAGGTGGTCAAGTAGTTGTCCATGGGGGTGTGGCAGATGGCGCCGCAGAAGCTGGGCTGCTCGTGCCAGACCCACATGCCGACCCCAGCCACCACGAGGATGGCCGCCACCACGGCCGCCACCACGGCGGTGCGCCGTCCATGGCGCTGGGGGGCAGGGGAGGCGCCGGCGGCCTCGGGTGTGCCGGCGATAACGGGGTCGTGCTCGGTGGCCGAGGCCGTCGTGGGGTTCTTCTCTTCGCTCATGGTAATCGCTCCTTTCAGCAGGTGGGCTAGGGGCTAGGCGAGGTCGCCGGCCAGCAGACGGGCCACATGACGGCCCTCGGTGCAGGTGCGGCCGCAAGCGCAGGCCACGATGTACTCGGGGTAGTTGTCGGAGTAGAAGCAGCCAGACACGTCGCCGGCGGCATAGAGTCCCTCGATCACCGAGCCGTCAGCGGTGAGCACCTGCATGTCCTCGTTGATGCGCAGGCCGTCCAAGGTAGTAAGCAACGCACCCCCGAACCAGCAGCCGTAGAAGGGCGGCTCGATAATCTTCGAGAGGCGGTGGGGCTCCTTGCCGTAGTCGGTATCGACGCCCGACTCCACGATGTCGTTGTAGTGAGCGATGGTGTCCATGAGGCGCTGTTTCGCTTCGCCTTCAAAGCCGAGCAGCACGGCCAGCTCGTCCAGGCTGTCGGCCTTCTGCATGAGACCTGTGCCGCCATCCATGGCGATGAAGTCGTCGAGCGGCATGCCCATCTGCATGAAGGCGGTGGTGTAGGCGGCGCAGCCCGTGGTGCCGAAGCGCAGGATGTCGTCTACGGCGTTGCCGTCGAAGATCTGGCACCATACGCCGCCGGGCTGGTAGCTGGCCGCATTGCACAGGGTGTCATAGGGCAGGCTTTCGTTCACGAAGCGCTCGCCCTTGCGGTTCACCTTCAGGAAGGGCTGGCTGCCGATGTTGAGCTGGTAGTGGGTGGCGGGGAAGTGCTCGCGCCCATCGGCGTCGGTCACATAGCCGCAGTCCACGCCGGCGGGCACGGCGCCGCGATCGAAGATGACTGGCGCGCCGTTCACGTCCTTTATGCCACCGGCCCAAAGTCCTGCCCGCAGGCCGTAACCGTCGCAGCGCGGCGAGTAGCTAGCGGCGGTACAGCAGGCAGGGACGAGCGGCAAGTTCGCGCGGATCATCTCGGGGTTGGCTGCGTAGCCGCCGGTGGCCAGCAGCGTGCCCTTGGCGGCGTTTACGCGCACGAGGCCCTCGGGCGTGGCGAACACGGCGCCGGTGACGCGGTTGCCGTCGTGGTCGAGCTTCACGAGATCGTAGTTGTAGCTGATCTCATGCCCGGCCTCCTGGATGTGCCACTCCAGGATGTCGTTGCGCATGGGGTATTCGTAAGTGGGGTTGAAGAAGTGCTCGATGGTGGGGGCGAAGTAGTAGGTGCCGCCAGCGGGATGATCGGCCTCCATGGGGGTGACGCCGAGGGTCTTTCCGTTGGCCTCCATGATGGGGGTGATCCACTCGATCATCTCCTTGCCCTCGCGAAGCCACGTCTTGATGACGCGCTGGTCCACGCGGCCCGAAGCATAGCGCGTCAGCTCGTTGAGCACCTTCATCTCATCGACTGGATCGGCCACTTCCAGGGCGTACTTGGAGTTGATGGCGCCCACGTACTCGCGGGTGTCGCCCACGCTCGTGCCCTTCTCGGCTACGATGAAGTCGAGGCCGAGGTCGCTCGCGGTGCCGGCGGCTATCATACCGGCGTTGCCGGCGCCGATGATGAGGAAGTCGGTGTCGCGGGTGGCCACAATGTCGGCATCGGCCACAGCGGGTTCTTCGCCGAGCCAGTAGGTGTGGGCCTCTTGCGAGGCGGTTTCGGGGTGCGGGGTTTCCTGGGGGCGCGGCGCGCAGCCGGCAAGCGCCCCGGCGGCAAGCGCCCCGGCCCCGGCCAGCATGCCGGCCTGCAGAAAGCCGCGGCGGGAAAGTCCGGATGAATCGGTCATGGTGAACCCTCCTTCGTTCGGGGCCGGTCCCGCGACGGGCGCCGACCGCATGGTGGATGTCTCTCCGGCTACTACCTTAGAGCTCAAGCATCGATGGCGCCCCACATCGTCGGGGCGGTTTTTCGCAATTCGTCGGAAAAGCTGCAGGGTGGGACATCCCACATTCAGAATGTGGGGCGCAGATGGGGCTTCCGTGGTAGGATGGGCCGGCCAGATTAGCGCGCGCGACAAAGAGGGGTGCTATGGTAGACGAGGTGCGGCCGGCAGGCGAGGCGGGGGTTTCCTCTGCAAGATCGGGCGAGAACGCCCGAATGGCGGCTTCAGTGCGGGTGGCCGCGGCCATCGCCTGTGCCCTGTTCAGCTTCCTGGCTACCAATGGCAGCATTTACCCGGGCTTGGTGTCCATTGATCCGTGGGTGCGCGAATGGGCGACCCTGTTCGGGGTCGTGGTGCTCGCGGCCCTCGTGGTCGTGGCGCGCCATCGCCCCGGATGTCTGCATCCGCGCTTGTTCAACGGCATCGCCCTGCTGTCGGTGACGGGCTATCTTGTGCTGGACAGCTGCGGCTTCGCCTGGGCGAGCCCCGGTCTACTGCTGGCCGGCTCGTTGCTGGATTCCCTTGCCGAGGCGTGGCTGTTCGTGCTGGCCTATGTGGCCTTCGCGCAGTTGGAGGCGGCGCGGCGGCCCGTGGTGGCCATGACGGCGTGCCTGTGCGCCTACCTGCTGCAGCCCTGGGCGAGCGCGCTTGGGCCGACGGCCGCCGTGGCGGCCAACGCCGGCTGCTTCGCGGTGCTCTTCCTCTGCGTGCGGCCGCTTGTCGCCCGTCCGCTGCAGGAGGCCGCGCGTTCTGAGCCGCAGGCCGAGATGGCCGTGGCGAATCCCCAGTCGTTTCTGCCGACGGGCCATTTGCTGTTCGTGACCATCTTCGTGTTCAGCATCGCCCAAGGTCTCGTGATAGCGCTGCCCGGCCCCTTCAACGACGCGCCGGCCCTGCCGGTGGCCTTCATACCGCTCGCGGTGATTCTCGTGATGTACCTGGCGCGGGGGCGCATGCCCAACGCCGACGGCCTGTTTGCCCTGTGCGCTTTGCTCATCATCGCCGGCATGTTCTTGCAGCCAAGCGATCGGGTGGTGTCGGGGGGTGTTGCCTCGGCTTCGAACACGCTCATTGACGCCGGGGCCTCCTGTTTCAACCTGCTGCTTGTCCTGCTCGTGGGAAGCATCGCCGGGCGCAACCGTGTGACGGCGCTGCCCACGGCGGCGCTCATGCTGGCGTTGTACTGGTCGGGGGTGGGCGTCGGTGCTGTGCTTGGCAACAGCGCCATGACGCTGCTCGGCTGGACCGAGGAGGCGCTCGTGTGGACGAGCTTCGCGAGCGCCATGGTGTTCGTGGCGTTCTGCTTCGTCGTTTTGAAGAATGTGAGCTTCGTCGAGGCTATCGGGGCCATCCGGTCGCCGGAGCCTCTGCGACCTCCGGCCGTGATGGAGGTGCGTGGGCGCCGCGATGGAGCTTGCGGCGAAGGTGCGGAAGCGACACGACCTGGTAGGGAGATGCCGTCCGGGATGTTTGCTGGGGTGGCCTCGACCGAGGAGAAGTGCGCAGCGGTGGGCGCCGAGTATGGACTCACGCCGAGGGAGGGAGAGGTGTTTGCGCTTTTGGCCCAGGGGCGCACGGTGGGTGTCATTCGTGAGAAGCTCGTCATATCGCTGAACACGGCTCGCTTTCACACCAAGAATATCTACGTGAAGTTGGGGGTTCATTCTCAACAGGAGCTTATAGACGTTGTCGAGGGCTTTAAGCTCTGACAAGTGTCAAGACGCAAGAAACCCCGCTGCGTTTCAAGGGCTTTCGCAGCGGGGTTCTCACCTCAGAGAGTCCTGCGGAGGGCAGCCGCAGGGCGTTCGGGCGGTTAACGCCCTGGAATTAGCGGATGATGACGGGCCAGTCTCCCATAATGGGCCTCCTCTGGTCGTTTGCGTATTCGCTGATTTCACTATAAAGTCCCGTTCTTCAATTATCAATATCTAAATTCCTGATAATAACTTTGGTACAAAATAATAATAACATTCTCAGTTATAACTATCTTTAAGATCAACTTTTGATAATAGGAGACTCCGAAGCTGATAGAATGAAAGAGAGAGAACTCAAGGAAAGGCGGCGCGATGGCGGGGAAGTCTGCGATGCGGGGAAAGACGGAGGCGGTGCCTCGGTCGACGAAGGCGACAAAGCGGCTCTCTGTGGACGAACTGGTGGCCTTTATGAGCCTGCCCATATTCTACGAGCTGCGCACGGCGGTGGACGTGGGCATCCTGCTCTTTGACGACTTGGACGAATACGATCTTCCCGAGGGCTACTCGAAGGAGGATATCTGGCGCATTCTGCTCGCTGTGCGCAAGCAGGCCGCCGTGTTCGTCCCCGAGGATCCGGAGCGCACGGCCGACATGTGGATGGTGACCACGAGCTCGCTGTCCTTCAACACCGAGATGCTGGAGGTGCGCTCGAAGGAGGACTCCTCGCTGGCGCGATCGCTTAGGGATATGCAAGGCTCTCCTTTCGTGACGCGCTTTATCGAGCGCACGCTGATGCGCGGCCTGGCGGACGAGGGCATCGCGATGGACGAGGAGCGGGTGCACGAGCTGTTCGCGGGCGCGCCGCCACTGACGTCCCTCGATCAGCTGGTGGCCAACTACTTCCGCCTGTCGAGCGATTGCGACAGCTTGGCGCGGCGCGCGGTGACCCACGGGCTCATCGAGACGCTGTACTACGAGCTTTCCGAAGGGGTCGATTTGTCCGAGCTGCCCGAGCGGGTGCTCGCGCCGCTGGATCCGCGCTTGGCGCCTCCGGAATCCCAGGTGCTGATGGATCTGGTGTGCCAGCGGGCCTGCGCGGCGGGGGACGATATGCGTTTCGGCCCCGTGTTGCGGCTGCTTAATATTAGCTGGTTCTTCCGTTATTTCAACGTGCTGCCGCGCCTGAACGTGCTCGTGGGGCTGCTTCTGCGAAACATTCTGGCCCTGAAGTGGGGCTTTCCCGTGCTCAGCTGGATACCGGAGGGCTTCGATGCGACCTTGGCGGAGGCACCGGTGGATGCGGCCCGCTACGAGGCAGTGTTCGAATCGTGGTCGACCGACTATGGCTTCGGCTTCGACTTCACGCCCTATTTCGAGCTGAACGTGTGCCTGTATCTGCGCGAGCTGGAGGGCTTGGCGGCATCCATCACCTATCTCGAGCAGCTGAACGAGCAGATCGAGCGCATCTTCGAATCCCATATCAACGCGCGGCAGAAGTCTATTTTGGTGGCGCTGTGCCGCGAGCCGGGAGCTCTTTTGCGCATCGCGCCGCATCAGCGCGCATTCCGCATCGCCTACGGCACGGCCCGGGCTGATTTTCTGGGGCTGGAACGCGAGGGATATTTGGTGCGGGAGCAGGAGGGGCGCGCCTTCGCCTTCCGTGCCCACCCCGACTTGCAGGAGAAGATCGTCCAGCTGGGGGCCGCTGTGGTCGGCTCGGCGGAAGCGAGCCTGGGGGAGGGGGCTGTTGTAGTATCCTGAGGGGGAACTGAGAGGGCGGTGGCGTTGAGGGCCGCCTTGAGGCCAGCCCGCGCGCTGCGGCTGGCGAGAGCGTGCGAAAGGGATTGCCATGATCAACGAGAAGATGTACGGGTTGGGCGATGAGCCGAGCGCCATCCGCGAGCTGTTCGCCTACGGGATGGCGCGCAAGGCCGAGATCGGTGCCGAGAACGTGTTCGATTTCTCGATCGGCAATCCCTCGGTGCCGGCGCCCGAGCTGGTGCGCGAAACCATGCTGGAGCTTCTGGATATGGATCCGGTGGCCCTTCACGCCTATTCGCCGGCGGCGGGGCTGCCCGAGGTGAAGGAGGCCATTGCGGCGTATCTGTCCGAGCGCTACGACACGACGGCGACGTCGGGTCACTTGTACCTGACGGCCGGTGCGGCGGCAGCGCTGGCCTCATCCATTGCCGCTGTGACCCATCCGGGTGATGAGGTGGTCGTGGTGTCACCGTACTTCCCCGAGTACCGCACGTGGATCGAGGCGGCCGGCTGCACCATCGTGGAGGTGCCGGCGGCGGTTCCGAGCTTCCAGCCCGACATCGAGGCGTTGCGCGCGGCCATCGGCCCGAAGACGAGCGCCGTGATCATCAACACGCCGAACAACCCGGTGGGCGCCGTGTACACCCGCGAGAGCCTTGAGGCCCTGGCGGCCATGCTGCGCGAGCGCGAGGAGGCGCTGGGGCGTCCGCTGTACCTTATCAGCGACGAGCCCTATCGCGAGATCACCTACGGCATCGAGGTGCCCTGGGTGCCGTCGATCTACGCGCGCACCATCGTGTGCTACTCCTATTCCAAGGCGCTATCGCTGCCCGGCGAGCGCATCGGATGGGTATACGTTTCGGATAGCGCCGGCGACGGCGATGCGGTGGCGGTGGCCGTGGCGGGCGCGGGACGGGCGCTCGGTTACGTGTGCGCGCCGGTGCTGCTGCAGCGCGTGGCGGCTCGCTGCGTGGGGGAGCCGTCGGACGTGGCCGCCTACGCGGAGAACCGCCGTCTGCTGACTGAGGGGCTTTCCGCGCTGGGCTACGAGTACGTGGAGCCGGACGGCGCCTTCTACCTGTGGGTGCGCGCCCTGGAAGAGGACGCCCAGGCGTTCTCGGATCGCGCGAAGGAATACGAGCTGCTCATCGTGCCCTCGGACAGCTTCGGCGTCGGCGGCTGGGTGCGCCTGTCCTACTGCATCGCCCGCGACACCATCGAGCGCTCGATGCCCGCGTTCAAAGCTTTGAAAGAGAGCTACGAAGCTTAATCGAGCTTCACTTCGTCAATGCAGTTCACGCCGGCGCGTTGGCAAAGTTCGGCGAATCTTTCGTCGAACTTTGCTTTCCAATTTACGAATAAGTCCTAGTTCGTCGACTATCTCTAGAATGCGATCGGTGCGCTCCTCACGCATTTCGCGAATAAGCTCTGCGGGATCGGGGAAATTGCTCGGTATGTTGGCTGGTCCGAGTTCTCTGATCTGCATTAAGAGCTCGCTTCTTCGTTTCGCACGCTCTTGACGTTCTTGCTGCTCTTTATCCGCGAGGAGGTCAGTGACATAAGGGGCGGCCCATAAGGCGTTCTTTACGGACTGGTAGGCCTTATGCGTGCGGAGGAATTCTCTCAGCCCGTAGATGGTCTGTTGGGACACGCTGCGGCATTCCTGGGCAGCACATTCGCGCAGTTCTTCGTAGAGGTCGTCAGGGAAGTCCTTTACTTGCAAAGTAGGCATGATAAATTCCTCCATTCTTCCTGAAACTGCATTAAGTATGTCGACAGGTTAAATGGCAATAATCATTTTTTGGAGTGTGCGTTCTGTCTGATTGCCCTGTCGCCGGATTCTATCTTTTTGTGCGACGAGATCCGGCGGCGTATCAATCAGCAGGTTGCAGAGGCCGGGGGTTCGGTCTGGTTGTGGCGGGTTGGGTGGTGAAGAAGGAGGGTCCATAGCGCGCAGGTGGCGACGGTAGCGACAGCGAGCAAGAGATCGAAGGGGCAGAAGCCGAGCCATGCCAGAGCTATAGCGCACAGGGCGATGGCGCCGAGCAAGAACCTGTCGAAGACCGTGAGGTCCTGCGGGCGTGCGGTCTGCCTGAGAGCGCGTGGCTCCGGGCTGGCCTGTTGCGTCAGACTTGGGCCCTGGATACTTTTTTCGGCAGCTTCGCATTTGACGGCGGTTCGATCAGGCTCGGCTGCGCGATCCCCGTCTCGCTGCTGACGGCGGCGCATGAGCCCGTAAGCCGAGGCCATGATCATCATAAGCACGAACAGGACATGCAGTGGGCAGGAGCCCAGTATGCCGCCTGTTTGGGGGAGTTGGGAGAGTCGGTTTGCCATAACGGTGCGATGGTTGCCTGATACGCCCCGGTTGTCCGCACTGCCATCCGAGTTGCTAGGGCTGTCTTTTTGGGTAGTAGAGCCCGTTACGGAGTTCTCGCGCACTTGCACCATCAGGCGAATGGTGGTGGTGTTGCCCGCGCTGTCAGTGAAAGTCTGCTCCGCGATCCATGTGCCGGGGTGCGACCGATCGATAGCAGTTGCGGCGTTCCCCTCCGCATCGAAGAGCCGCACAGCGCTCGATGTGACGGTGCCGTCGGTGATGGTCGCGTTTGCGACGTAACGTTCGTCGATGAGCTCCGCCATCATGGCGGGGGTGACAGCGTCGGGGGAAGTGGGCAGCGTAAGGGTGTCCTCTACCACGGCGTGGGTCAGTCCCGAGGAGGGGTCGGTGCTCACCTCCGCTGGTACGAGCGGCTTCGGCTCAGGCGCGTCGGGATTGTCGGGGTCGGGACGCGGCGTGATCGTGGGGAAGGTGGGGTTGAAATCGGGGTTATCACCGCCAGGGTTAGCCGGATTTACCGGGGGATTCGGGTCGTCGGTTCCCGAACCCGGGTTTTCGGGCTTCTTCACTTCGAAGACGCTGCTCACGTTGCCCGCTGCGTCTTCCGCCATATAAAAGCCGGGTCGCGCGTTTGAAATTACTTGCGTCTCAGCGCCTTTGCCGTCGGTTAGCGGGAAGACCCACTCGGTTTGTCCCGCGGCTTGGGGTGCAGTGATGGGCACAGTTCCTTGGGCGCCATCGGCGTCGGGAGTCAAATCATTGGTTCCCTGCGGGGTCACGTCCTCGGCGGCAAGTGGGCGCCCGTCGGCCTTCACCTGCCGCACTTTCCACACACCCGACATCGCTTTGCCCGATCCCGTCGCTACGGCATCGCTCGCGGAGAGCACACCGACGGTCGCGTCGTAAGAGAGTGCCGGAGTCTGGGTGTCGATCCGGATAGTGTCATAGCCAGACCCCGCGATATCGCCTGCCGTGGTACTGTGCGCCCGCATTTCAAGGGGGAGGCGGTCGATGTCGGCAGTTCTCGTCCAGACGGGATCGTCCACCTTGAGCGTATGCTCGACTGTCTCCTCTGCATGTCTTTCTGTGAGGGTAAGTTCGTTGAAATCGCCGGGGTAGAAGGTAATGGCCACGGGAGTGTTGTTCCAGCCGTTTACATTGGCGGCGGGCAGGCGAGTGTAATGATAGTCGTACCCCGGTGCCAATGTCGGATCGTTCGAGGGCTCTTTGAGGGAGATGAAGGCGATGGTATGGAACTGGCTTACTTGGAAAGTGTCCTCGGTGAGCTCGTGGCTGATCTTCAAGGCGTTGTCGCCAAGTTCGTCGACCTGGGCATAATAGGTGACGTTGACGGGGTTGTTGTAGCCTTTCAATACGATGGGCACGCCCGCGCCTCCTGTGAGCGGATGGGGGTCATCAGTGAGATTGACGGGCGTATTGTCAATGGTCACGGGATGCTCGCTGTCGGCGAAAGGAATGAGGCCAACCGTGGGATAGACTTCGGTGCATGCGATCTTGAGGTGAAGCGAGAACTGTTCGTCCAGGGTGGCGCTGGAGGCGTTCGGGCTGACATTCGCTACGGAGCAACGCACCTGGACGATATCGGTGGGACCAAGCTCCTCGATATCGGTGACGGGAAGATCGAATCGCCCGGTCTCCTCGTTGAGACGATAGAGCTTGTTGGAGAATGCGACATCGAGATTGGGGAAAGATATCGAATCGAACGTGCACTTGATCTGCATATCCGAAGGAGTGCAAAGTGTTTCCGACTTATCGAGGGATTGCCAGGCGATAGTTCCGCCAACGAAGAAATACGCGCTTTCGCCCATGATGTCGCGCAGCGATACGGCGGAGCTGATGCTATGGGTGCCGATACTCAGGGTGGCGATGCCGGTTTGAGCGTTGTAGGAGAACGTGCCCGACTGACGACTAGCGCTGGGGGCAGCCACAGGGCCAAGGGCGAGGCTCGATGCGATGGAATGAGTATAGTTCCATATGGACAGAATGCTTTGCGTTCCCGCGACAGAGGCGGTCTTGTTCTCTCCCCAGCTCCAAGCATAGCCGTTGAGGTCGTTCAGATCGCCGCTTTCGCTAAACCCTAAAAGGATGGAGGAGGAGATGTCGCTCAGGTCGTCTCGCCATTGCAAAGGTGAGGCGTCTCCGGTAAATTCAACCTCCCAGCTATTGAGCAAGGAAATCGGCTTTTTCGTGACGAAGGCTCCGCCACTGAACCAGCCAACTCCGGGGACGTAGTCGTATTGTTCGCGATTGAGAGTTGATGCACAGAGGAGCGTAGAGTCTCCAACGAAGTCGGCCACATCGCCGAAGCTGCTGCCCTTATCGAACACCCTGGAATAATCTGAAGTGCCAACGAAAGCTTGCGCCGTATTGGCGCAAGGAATCGGTAGCGCTATTGCTATCGCCATCACGAGCACTACGGATAAGGCGGCTCTCCGCCGCCTGTGCGATGTGGGGTGATGAGGGAGACCGGTTGCTTGGACGCGATGTTCCATCCTCTGCGGCCGAAACCACCCTGCCTTCTTTCCCCAGGTCATATCTATCCTCCTCCAGTGCGTTCGCACTTTCTCTCGAGGTGCGTTCCGCACGAATCGACAGTAATCCTAAAACTACATCGACCTGATTGGAAAAATGGCTCACGGAAATTTTCGCAAATCTGCTCTCCGACGGCAATACGAGTTCTCGAGTGGGTCGGCTCAGGGCGCTTTGCAGCGATGGAGCCCATGCAACGCGCGACATTCGCGCATGGAGACACCCTCGGGAAGCTGATCCTCTCGGCGGTAGTTCGCGCGCAGGGGTTGTGCTATGATGCGCGGAAAATCGACGACGGACAAAAGGCGGGCGATCATGGCGTGGGACGGCGAGGCAGGCAGCAGCGGCGAGTATATCTCCTTGGCACGACTGGTGCGCCGGGCTCAGGCAGGCGAACGAGGCGCCTTTGACGAGTTGTATGCGCGCACGGCCCAAGTGCAGTACTTTGCCCTGGTGGGCAAGGTGGGACGCGAGGCGGCGGACGATCTTCTGCAGGAATTGTACCTCATCGCTTGGGAGAACATCGCCTCGGTGCGTCCGCGTTCCTTCGTGGGGTATCTGAACGCCACGGCACGCAATCTGTGTCTGCGGCACTTCAGACGTCAGGGAACCAGTAAAGAGCCGACGCCTGCCGAAGATCGTGCGCTGGAGGAGATCGGAGCCGAGTGCGGAGATGTGGCGAGCGACGGGGCAGTCGTGGCCGACCCGTCCACGACGGTGGCTGCCCAGGATGAGCGGGCGCGCTTGGCCCATGTTTTGCGAGAGGAGCTTGACGCCGAGGAGCGGGACGCGGTGCTGATGCGCTACTACCAGAACATGAAGCTGGGCGAGATAGCGAGTGCTCTCGATTTGTCGCGGGCCACGGTGAAGCGCCGTTTGGCGAGCGCTCTGGAGAAGTTCCGAGAAAAGATGGGCTTCGCGCCGACTGGCGTCGTGTTTGCCGAGCTTTTGGCTCGAACGGTGGAGGAGTCGCCGGCGCCGAGGCTGCGGCTTGCGCAGCGCATGGGCGCGCGCCCGACGTTCGAACGACATTGGACGGTGCGGGTCGTGGGACTGGCGGCGGTGGCCATCGCCGTGGGCGGGGTGGTATTCGCGGTCTCGCTTCCGCGGGCTGAGGAACCGACAGAACCGGGGACCGAAGAGGCCGCAGGCGTTCGCGACGTGGCGGGGCCCGTGCTGATGGAGAGCTTCGCCGAGGGCGATGCCACCATTCTGCGCTTCAAGGATGTATCGGGCACGGAGGAGGTCTTCTGCGTAGGGGCCGATGGTGCGCGCTACGAAGCCGAGCGCGAGGAGGCTCTGCCTGCCGAGGACGTGAGCCAATGGCGACTCTCATTGCCGAGCGGCACTTACGAGTTGTATGCCGCCGACGTGTTCGGCAACCAATCCGAGGGCGAGCTTGCCGCCGACATCACGCCCGATGTGTTCTGCAGGCGGTTGTAGCGCGACGCCATGACGGTCGGTGCGAGGAATGAAACGGGACATTCCTGCGTCATTTTTACGGTCGCGATCGGCTAGGATGGACTCGCCGTCGAATCAAGGGTCGGGAACCGTTCTCCTCGTATACTTGGGCTCTCTTGATTCGGTGGCGGCTATCTGTCATACTTTCAATATAGATTCGATATATATCAAGCAGAAAGAAGGTGCGCCATGGCAACGGCGACTTTGACGAAGTGGGGCACGAGCGCCGGGGTCGTCATCCCCAAGGCTCTTCGCAACGACCTGAAGCTGTCAGTGGGGGACAAGCTCGATATCCGGCAAGAGGGGCGCAGCATCGTGCTTACCCCGAAGGAGAGCGAGTGGACGCTGTCGAGCCTCATGGCGGGCTATGACGGGCCGCCTCCCGAGGTGATCGATGCCGGCGAGCCTATGGGCCGGGAGGTGTGGTGACGATGACGCTGCTGCGTAAAGGCGATCTCGTCGAATTCGATTTCAGCCCCTCCAAGGGCCACGAGCCGGCGGGACGGCGGCCGGGGCTCGTCGTGAGTTCCGACGAGTTCAATTGGTCGACGTCGATGACGCTTGTGTGCCCTGTGACAACGCGTGCAAATTACTTCCCACTTCATCTGAAGCTGCCCGACGAGCTGGAAGAACGATACGGCTGCGTGGCGCTCGAGCAGGTACGTGCCTTCGACATGGAGGCGCGCAACCCGACGCTCGTTGCACATTTCGACGATGATGCCCCCTTCATGGAGCATGTCGCAAGCGTGCTAAAGAGCTTCTTCGGATAGGTTGGCAATCGCTTGAGCTGATCAGGAAGGGCGCTGACGGCCTCTTGTGCGAGAGAGGGGGAGTCTACTCTCCTGATTTGCGGCGAGCGAGCCAGAAGAAGCCGGCGCTGGCGACGATGAGGCCGACGAGGGTCGCCATGCGGCCTGCGTTGGGGTCTTTATAGCCGATGATGAAGATGCCGAGGCAGAAGGCGGCCATGATAGCGCAGAGGATGCCGAGCCAGCGCAGGTAACGTTGCTTCTCTTCCATGGCGGCGTCCTAGTTCCCATAGGAATTCAAGTACTCGAGGATTTCCTGGCGCGAGTGCATGCCGCACTTGCTGTAGATGCGCTTGATGTGGCTGTGGGCGGTGGCGGGGGTGATGAACAGCTCTTCGGCCACCTTTTTCTGCGTGTGACCCAGCGCGTAAAGGGTGAGCACGTCCATCTCGCGGCTAGTGAGCAGGAAGTGCTCGCCCATGCGCTCAACGTTGCGGCGCATGGAATCGGACAGCTCGCCCATGGAGAGCGGGGAAGGGACAGGGGATGGCTCCAAGGCGGCCGAGGCTGAAGAGGCGAGAGGCGATGGCATCGTCGCCGGGGGGAAAGACGAAGGGGCGGAGGCGAGAGAGATCGAGGAGGAGTCGATCTGGAGAAGCTGCTCCCGGATAGCGGCACATTCCTCGTTGCAACGGATGCACTGGCGTGCTTCGGCGGCTTTCAGAGCCTCGGAGGCCGTCTGCTGGGCGGAAGCCTCGCGCTTTGCCGCGTTGAACACGACGCTCTGCAGCGTTTGCTCAGCTTCGGCCAGCGCCGCCGCCGACTCGGCCGCATCGGCTTCGGCCTGGCGCATGACTCGCTCGTTCTCGGCCTCCAGGCGATCGGTTTCCGCGGACGATTCTCCGCGCTCGGCGTGCATGAACTGCACGAGAACCACTTGGGTGGAAATGAGGACAAGAGCTCCGAGAAGCGAGTTGATGAGCAGATCGTTGCCGGCCAACGGGTAAGTGAAGTACAGCAGCATACGGGCGAGAGAGCGCGAGCCGAAGCAGATCACCCAGCCGCCCATGGCGTACACATAGGGGTCGCGAGTTCCGAAGCTGGTGAAGGCGATGATGACGTACCAGCAGTAGGCGCAGATGACGATGTTCAGCGTGTTGACGGCCACGGCCCCGATCTCCCAGTGGTAGGGGAAGGCGCCGAACAGGACGAGGCTGAGGGAGGCCAAAAGCGCCATGGTGATAAACGCGTCCACGGTCATGACGCGCTCGCGGCGGCGCACGACGAGAAGCATGAGCAGGGCGCATATCAGCATGGAGCACAAGGCGTAGGCCAGTCGCGAGCTCCAGGTGAAGGGGATGGGCAGGCCGTCGGGATAACCGCGGAGAAAGCCGTCGACGAATCCCAGAAGCGCCATGCCGACAGCGCAGGCGGCGAGGAATCGGGAGTCCTGGATGTTGCTGCGGGCGAAGGTGAAGAAGGTGCGCGCCCGACGGTGCGGCCGCTCCGTCGGATGCTCGGCGCGCAGGCCGGCCGGGCCGAGGAAGGCGAACTGGGCCACGATGAGCGCCATACCGATGATGTTCTGCGCTCGGGTGGGCAGAAACGAAAGTAGGTAAACGATGCCGACGCTGATGAAGAAGGCCGAGAACACGAACAGGGCGGCCGTCACTTCGTCGGTGCCGCGCAGGCAGCGCAGCCAGTAGAACATGCACAGCGACAGGGCCAGGGTGTTTGCAATGCTGAGGGCAAAAGCCGTGGCCACAAGGATTTGGTCGGCGCTGTCGAGCAGGGAGAGGGCCATGGAGGCTCCAGCAGCGACGATGATGCTCCCCACCATGATCCATTGCACGGCGGTAGCGCCGAGCTCGCGGCGAGATCGCGAGAAGATGAGCAGCGCCACGATGAAGAGCGCGCAGGTGACGAACATGGAGCCGTCGGTGAAGATGCCGTCGTCGGTGGAGGCGTAGCTGCCGTAGCACGCCACGATGAGAGCTGTGCGTGCGCAGATGATGCCTGCGAGCATGGGCCAGAATGCCTTTGCGCGACTCAAAAGTCCGCTCACGACAACGCTCATGAATCCCCCTTTCGCCCGATGCATGTTCCATCATGGCTTTCCCGCGATTCCCCATCATAGCTCTTTTTCGGGCTTGTGCGCGGGGAATCTTGGCTGCGGCGCATCTGCCGAGAGAGCCGTTACGTTTCCGCAATCTGACATCGCCTGAAAGAGGGGAGGGGCATTGAGGGGGTTCTGGTAATCTTGCAAGTGAACAATCGAAGAAGAGGAGGAGCCCATGAGCGAGGGTCGCGATATCTACCACGAGCCGAAGCAGAAAGTGCTGCTGCGCACGGCCGATGTGTACCAAACCGAAGTGGACGACGAAGTGGCCGGATACTCGGACAAGCTTTTGGCCATTGTGGCTGACTACCACAACGGCGGTCGCCCCGAGGGGATGAACGCCCAGGCGATGGTCGGCAAGTCGAAGCGCGGCGAGGTGGCGTTCCGCTTGTTCGGACGCATCAATCCCGAGACGCGCGTCATCGAGGCCGCCGGCTTCAAGACGCGCGGATGCCTGGCGATGACGGGGTGCGCGAGCGCCACCTGCTCGATGATCGAGGGGCGCACTTTCGACGAGGCGCTGGCGCTCACCATTGAGGATGTGCGGGAGGCCGTGGGCGGCGTTCCCGCCGGGAAGGCGAACACACTGACGTTCTCCGTGGAAGCGGTGCGGGCGCTCATCGGCGACTTCCTTGCGCGGGAGGGGGCCGGTCTGGCCGAGCTTGATGCGGTGGTGCCCTGCGACTCCTACAGCGTCGCCTGCCTGATGTGCGAGCACTGCTCGCTGCGCGACACCCGCACCGACCTGCTCGTGGCTGCCATGGACGGTGAGTAGCCGTGCGCGAGGAAGACGAGATCCGCGCGGCGGTGATCGCGCTGGCGGAAGCCCAGGCGGCGGGCGAGGACATTGCCGACCCGCTGCCCCATGGCGAGGCTTGGGCCGCCACGGCTGCAGCGTCTGACGAGGTGGGCGCGGAAGACGCCCTCGATCCCGAGCAGGCGCGTGAGGAGGCCATCGCGGCGGTGCTTGATGCGGCGCGCGCGGCCTCGCGAGCAAGCCGCCTGTCGTGTCCCTGCGAATGGGAGGCTGCGGGCCTTGTGCCCCCGTCGATGACGCCCGAAGACTTGGAGATGGCCGTTTACGATGCGCTTATGGAATTCGGCGATCCCAACGGCTCGCGCGATGCGGCCGACATAGAGGGCCCTGACGCCGGAGCCGCACCTCGCCGCGCCGCCAACAAGCACGTGAAGTCCGCCTTCTCCTCCTCCAACGGTCGCCCCGTAGGCGCATCCCCCTTCAAACGCAAAGCCGTCTCAGCGGATGCGGCAGAGGTTGGGACGGAGCGATCGGCGAAGGCGAAGCCGAGCGGAGAGGCTGAGTGCGTCGATCGGGCGAGCTCCGCGACAGAAGAAGACGTCCGAGGGGCTGGCGGGTGCCCTGACCGAGCGAGTTCCGCAGCGAACGAAACAGCCCAGTGGGCTGTTTCGCAGAGCGAGGACTGTTTGAGCGAATCAGGGTACCCGCCAGCCCCGCCCCAGGAGACTTCCAACCAGATTCCCGAGGAAGACCCGCATCCCGAGTTCGCGCACATCCGCCTGCTCATGGGTGCCGAGAGCTACTACCTCTACGACGATTCGGCCATGACCGACGCCTACGCCCGCTGGGCGTTCCTCGCCGCTGAGGACGACCCCGTGGCCACCTTCATCGAATGCGTGCGCGAGGAGTCGTCGGTCTACCCCCGCCCCATGGCGCGGGAGAGCTTGGCCAACGACCCGTTTCGCATGAAGGCCGAAGCGGTGGAGGCGGCCTTCGCTGAGGCCCGCGCGCAGGGTCGCGCCGACGACATCGAGCGCGTGGAGGCTTCCAACGGCGACGTCTACTTCTATTCCACGACGTATTTGACTCCTCGCCGCGCCCAGGCCCTCGCCGAGTGGGACGCCGTCGAGCGCATTCGCAACGTGTAAGACTTGCCTGCCCAAGCCTCGGCGGTTCAGTCTGTGAGCTGCGCTGTCGAAACCGTAGCTCGACCCGTATTTTTGTCGCGCTTTTCAGATGAGTTGGACATTTTTGTGGGTCGGGCTGCGGTGTTTTAGGCGACTAACTTTCCAAAAGAACAAGAAATACCTGTTCAGGGCATCGTGCTTGTTGTTCGGGCGAAGACGACCCGCAGCCCGAGAGGCAAAAATGTCGTAGGCGCTCTTCTCTGATGGCAAAAACACGCCTCGTGCTACGGGTGCGTGCAAAAAAGGAGCCCCCGCAACCGGTTTGCGGGGGCTCCTTTCACGAAGGGGGAGCTCCTTCGGAGCTCGCGTTAGAAGGGGTCGGCTATCAGGTGAGGTGATGCCGCTTGGGAGGGGCGACCGAGGTCGCCCCCTACGGATCAGCCTTCAGCGCAGATTGGTTTCGCTCTGCGCATCTCCCTAGGCGTCGGGAAGCAGGCCGAGGGCGGCGAGGTCTTCCTTCACGTCGGGCATGTCGTAGTAGTCCAGGCACTCGGCCGTCGGGCAGCCCAGCTCGGGATCCCAGCCAAAGCATTCGTACATCATGGTGAGGGCCGTTTGGAAATCCTCTTTGTCCATCTTGTTGGTGCCCTCGGTGAACACCTCGATGTCCGGATCCATGGTGAAGGGCCACTCGGTAACGACGTCGTGCACGTTGCGGAAGTCATTGGTACCCATTTGCCCGTTGGCACCCACCATGCCGCGCGCGGTGTTGGCTCTCTGTAGCGTGGTGATTTTCGCACCCATCTTGTACAGGTCTTCCGTCGTCACGTCTTCGCCGGTGACGGCCTTCATGAATTTGGCCTCCAGATCCAGGTCGCCGCGATAGTCGCGAGCCTTCGTGGGGCTCATCGTCATGGGCCATACCCAGTTGCACAGCGTGAGCGAGTCGTGCAGCACGTCGGTGACGATGGACCACCAGGCGAAGTTCGCTTTATACTCATTCATGGGGGTGTAGTTCTTGTCCGGATCGATGGCGCTCGCGTCGCCCCACACTTCGGCCGCGATCTGCTGCTTAAGCTCGAAGGGCAAGCCGCAGCCCTGGAAGTTCACGGCAGAGTGGATCATGTCGTCGCGGTTGAAGACCATGTTATAGAGCAGGCCCACCTGTCCGAAGCACTCATGGGCATGGTGCACCGGCCAGCCGCGCACGTTGATGAGCGTGGAAGCGGGGGTGTTCCACCAGTCTGGATCGTTCCAACGCTCGGTCCAGACGATGGGGCCGTGGCCGATGTAGGCGATCTCCGAGTCGTTGGCGGCGATCTTCGCCAGAAGGGGCGGCACCATGGAGGGGTCGTTATTCTTGAAGCCCTCCCAATTGATTTCCGCGTACTCCTCGGGGGGCAGCACCTTCTGGAGCAGGCCCGTAGCATAGCAGTGGGCGATGTCGCGGTAGATCTGCCCGTAGTTGCACCACAGGCCCAAATCGTCCATGGTGGAGCCGAATACCTGATCCCAGATGAGGGCGTCTTCACTGCCGGCTTCAACGGAAGTGTTGTCGCCTAAAATCTTGATCATGTAGTTGGTGAACGGGAAGTTCGGCACGCAGGTGTTGCCCGTGATCTCGTAGCCGCCGTTGGCCGCCGAGGCCGGCACACGCAAGTCGGAGTAGCAATGGATGGGGCAACTGTGGCAGCCGTCCATCTTGATGGTGTACTTCTCGGCTTCTGGGCCTTCGTCTTTGAAGGCTTTCATGCAGCGGTAGCCCACGGTGTTGATCTCGCCGGGCTTCGGCTCGCCGGTGTCGATGGGGCCGCCTTCGGCCAGCGCCCAGGTCAGTCCCTTCTGGGCCGTCCAGCGGCTGCCCTTGTCGAAATACTCGGCCCACTCCTGCTGGGTGGAAGGTACGACGTGGTTGTTGTTGGAGCCGACGATCTCGCGCAGCATGTAGTCGGACAGGTCGGCCACCTCTTGCGGGTCGGCCACGTAGATGGGCTGGCTACCGCGCACGACGAGCGCCTTCAATTTCTTCGAGCCCATGACGGCGGCGGCTCCAGCGCCGGCGGAATGGTTGCGGGAATTGATGATGCAGGCATAGGGCAGCAGGTTCTCGCCGGCAGGGCCGATGGTGGCCACGCAGAAGTCGGTGCCCTCCTTGCGCGAGAGCGCCTCGGTGGTGGCGCGGGTGCCCTGGCCCCACACTTGATCGGCGGGCTTGATCTCAATGTCGTCATCGTCGATCTTCAGGTAAACCGGTTCGTCGGAAGCGCCCTCGATGACGATGGCATCCCAGCCGGCCTTCTTGATGGCCGCACCGATCATGCCGCCGGTGTGGGCGTCAACAACTTGATGATCGGTGGTATAGGTGGAAAGAGAGGCGATGGTGGTGCGGCCCGCCAGGGGGACACCGGTGGCGGTCAGAGGGCCGACGGCGAACACGATCTTGTTCTCTGGGGAGAGCGGATCGGTGCCGGCGGGCACTTCGTCGTACATGATCTTGTTGGCTATTCCCATGCCGCCCAAATACTCTTTATAAGGGTCGGTGGGCGAGACAGAAACGGTTTTGTCGGTCAGGTTGACGCGGAGGATCTTACCGGTCCAGCCATAGGACTTGTTGGGATCCAATTTTGAATCAGCCATGATGAAGCTCCAAATCTCTTCGTGTGCTCATGTTGCGTGGTACTAGGTCGTCGATCTGGAGTAATCGTCGCGTACGAGTATAAGGGAGGGCAATTTTATCCCCCTCCCCTCAATGAGGGGATCTTTTTCAACGGAAACATGACGGCTCCTCTACGGTCGGGTGAGGAGAAATCAAACGTTCGGTAATCCCCCTCAAAGAGGGTACACAGCTTCTTCATTCATGACTATGATGCCCTCTGTTGCGTGGCGTCGCGATCTTGAGTTCTCTCTGAGACAAGCATGAAGTTACAAGGGGGAGTTCAAATGTCTGACACCCAGAAAAATGAAACCGTGGCCACCGAGCAGCCGCCCGCGGCCCCGGTGTCCGCTACCGAGCCCGGCTCAGCGCCGGCCTCCGAGAAGAAGCAGCCCTTCTTTACCCGTCGCACCGTGCTCGCCATGACCGGTTGCGGCGTTGCCGGCCTGGTGGTCGGCGGCGTGCTCGCCTCCTGGGGTGTGACCACCGCCTCCATCGCCTCGGGCCGCATCGAGCTGCGCACCACTCCTACGAAAATGATCGTCACCGACCGCGCTCGCTGCTCCGGCTGCCAGCGCTGCGAGATGATGTGCACCCTGAAGAATGATGGCGCGACTCAGCAGTCCATCGCCCGCGTGCGCGTGTGGGACAACTACAACTTCGGCTCCGGCGTCGATACCAACGACGGCATCTTCGGCAACTGCCAGTTCACGGTAGCCTCCTGCAAGCAGTGCGCCGATCCGCAATGCGCCAAGTATTGTCCCGTTCACGCCATCCATTCCGATGAGGAAACCGGCGCTCGCGTTGTCGACGAGGACGTGTGCATCGGCTGCGGCATGTGCTCTGCCGCCTGCCCGTGGAACATGCCCCACATCAACGCCCAGACCGGCACATCGACCAAGTGCATTTCCTGCGGTCGCTGCGCCGAGCAGTGCCCCAACGGCGCCATCAAGTTCATCGATTGGGAGGATATTGCCCAGAAGGCCATCGACGAGGGCGTGGTTTCCACGACCACCATCGTCGAGGCTTAAACGATAGAGAGAAGGACCATTATGTCAGGACACGCTTTAACACGGCGCAGCTTTTTAGTTGGAAGCGCCGGGGTGGCTGCCGTGGCCGCCGGCGCGGGCCTTGTGAGCTTGTCGGTTCGCGGCGAAGCCGATGCTGATGCCGAGACGGATAAGCGAACCGAAGTGGTGCACTCGCTGTGCAATTCCTGCTCGAGCAAGTGCGGTTATTACGCCTACGTCGTAGACGGCGAGCTCACGAAGCTCATTGGGGACGAGGCCCATCCGAACGCGCAGGGCAAGTTGTGCGCGCGCGGGTACGGCTATTCCCAGATCGCCTATTCGCCTGATCGGCTCACCGACCCGATGAAGAAGAACGAAAACGGCGAATTCGAAGTAATAGGATGGGATCAGGCGCTCAGCGAGATCGGCCAGAAGGTAACCGATATCATAGAGCAGTACGGCCCCGAGGCGCTCGCCATGGTGCAGGATCCGCGCCCGTCGGGCAAGTACTACACGAAGCGCTTCATGAACGCGCTCGGCAGCCCCAACGTATACACGCACGGCGCCGCCTGCAACCTCTCCAAGGAGTCCGGGTTCACGCAGGCCATCGGCGCCGCCAACTTCGAATCGGACGTGGCCAACTCGAAGATGACGATGTTCATCGGCCGCAGCTACGCCGACGCCATCCGACCCAGCTCGGTGGCCGCGCTGCAGCAGGCGCATGAGAACGGCGCGCACATCGTGCTGGTGGATCCGCGCCTGAACAACAGCATCGCCTTCGCCGACGAGTGGGTGCCCATCAACCCCGGCACCGACCTGGCGCTCATCTTGGCCATGGCCAACGTGCTTATTAATCGCGATCTCTACGATGCCGAGTACGTGGCGGCCAACAGCGTCGGATTCGACGCGTGGGCGAGCGCCATTGCGGGCTACACGCCGGAATGGGCCGAGGACATCACGGGCATTCCCGCCGCCGACATCGAGCGGCTGGCGCTCGAGTTCGCCGAGGCGGCCCCCGCGGCCTCCATCGAGCCGAGCTGGCGCGGCGCCTTCGGATGCTCGTACGCGAACTCGGGCGAGACGGCGCGAGCGCTGTGCCTGTTCAACACGCTTCTGGGCTGCTGGAACCAGCCCGGCGGGGCGCTGTTCCTCCCCAGCGTGAAGGCGGGAGACCTTGATCCGGTGAAGTTCCCCGAGGTGCCGAAGGTCGAGGCGAAGATGTGGGGCGCCGAGGAGTATCCGCTGGCGCTCTCGTCCATGGGCACCAACCTCTATGTCGCCGAGATGGCGAAGGAGGGCAACGTTAAGGGCCTGTTCTTCTACAACTCGAACATGGCCGCCGGCTATTCCAACCCCGCCCAGCTGGCGGAGGATTTTGCGAACCTCGATCTGATGGTCGTCGTCGACGTGCAGATGTCGGAAACCGCAATGCTGGCCGACTACGTGCTGCCCGAGTGCAGCTACCTGGAGCGTCGCGAGCTGCCCGAGTTCGTGGGCGGGCGCGTGCCGGTCGTTTCCCTGCGCGATCAGGTGCTCGAGGTGATTCACCCCAACACGCGTCCGGCCGATGTGATCTTCACCCAGCTGGCCGAGGCGTGCGGCGTGGGACAGTACTTCCCGTTTACGGTGGACGAGCTGGCCGACGCTCAGCTGCGCAGCGTGGGCACGAGCCTCGATGAGCTGCGCCAGGTCGGCACGATCTCGTTCCCCGAGAAGGCCTATGCCTACGGCAAAGTTCCCGAGTGGAAGACCCCGACGGGCAAGATCCAGTTTACGAGCGAGGCGTGCGAGGCAGCCGGGCTGTCCGCGTGCCCGGTGTGGGTCGAGCCCCAGGTGATGCCGAACGAGACCGTCGGGGAGTTCCGCCTCATCGGCGGCAAGCAGGCCATCCACACGCATACGCAGACCGCCAACTGCGAGCCTTTGATGGACATCACGAAGTCCTATGGCCTCGACCGCATCTGGATCAACGCCGAGGTGGCCGAGCGGTTGGGCATCGCGGACGGCGACGAGGTCGTTCTGTCGAACACGATGGCCGAGGGCCCCATCAAGGTGAAGGTGACCGAGCGCATCAACCCGACGGCCATCTACATGCCCTCCCACTATGGTTGCAAGTCTCCCGATCAGCACACGGCTTACGGCGTGGGCTTGAACTTCATGGACTTCGTTCCCTTCCACATGGAACCGGCCTATGGCTCGGCCATGACCCAGGAAACGTTGGTTTCCGTGCAGAAAGTAGGTGAATGATGGCACGCTACGGAATGCTCATCAATACCAAGAAGTGCATTGGCTGCTATGCCTGCCGCACGGCCTGCCAGCGCCAGAACGATCTGCTCCCCGACGAGTCGTTCATTCGCTTCGAGGAGCGCGAAGTGGGCAAGTACCCCAACGTGACCGTGGAGCACATCCCGCTGCAGTGCATGCACTGCGAGGACGCGCCGTGCGCGAGCGTGTGCCCCACCGGGGCCGCGCATATGGGCTCTGACGGCATCGTCGAAGTGGATCACGGCCGCTGCATCGGTTGTCTGTACTGCATGGCCGCCTGCCCCTACCAGGTGCGTACGCGCAACTCGAAGACGGGCGAGGTGGACAAGTGCCGCTTCTGCACGCTTTCTTCGTATGAGAACGGCACGAAGATGTGCTCGTGCGTGGATGCCTGCCTGACCGGTGCCCGCATCTTCGGCGATCTGGACGATTCCGACAGCGAGATTTCCAAGGAAATCGCGCGCACGGGTGCGGCTCCCATCGCCGGCGATCTGACCCGCGCCAAGATCTATTACGTGAGGTGATTGACATGATCTACGAACCCATTTGGGGCGCCATCATCGCGTGGTACCTCTTCCTGGCCGGCTTGGGCGGCGGTGCGTTCGCAACGGCAGTGTTCGTTCGTTATCGCCACCCGGAGTGTAAGCGCCTCATGCGCGTCGGACGCCTCATCGCGCCGATCGTGGTTATCATCGGTCTGTGCTTGTTGATGTTCGACGCTGCCGCGGGCTTCGCCCATCCGCTGCGCTTCGCGCTTCTGCTCACGAACTTCGGGTCGGTCATGACCTGGGGCGTGGTGTTTCTGGCGGTGTTCGTGGTCGTCGCGCTCATCGTGCTCCTGCTTGATTTGATGAAGCGCGAGGTGCCGATGTGGCTCGATTGCGTGGGGCTCGTCATGGGCCTGTGCGTCGCCATTTACACCGGCTGCCTGCTTGGCGTGTGCCAGGGATTCCCCCTGTGGAACAGCGCGCTTCTGCCGATTCTGTTCCTGGTGTCCGCCGTGTCCACCGGCATGGCCGCGGTGCTGCTCGTCGGCGTGTTCTATGCGCCCGATGAGTTCAACGAGGTGGTCGTCATGAAGAAGTTCCACTTCTGGCTGCCCGTCATCGAGTTCGTGTTGGTTGCTGCGCTGCTGTTCATCACGGCGTTCAACCCGAGCCCCGCCGGCTGGGAGAGCGTGATGTCGCTGGTGTCGGGCAATTGGGCCGTCGCGTTCTGGCTGCTGTTCGTCATCGTGGGCCTGGTGCTCCCGACGATTCTGGAATGCTGGATGCTGTGGCTGGCCAAGCACGAGTTCGAGACCTCGCGCACGGGCCAGATGATCAGCGCGCTGTCGGATGCGGGCGTGCTCGTCGGCGGCTTCATGCTGCGTCTGCTCATCGTGAGCGCGGCGGTGCCGATCACGATTGTTCAGCCCTGGATGCTGTAAGTTCTTGCGATACCCACTCCTTGCAAAAGGCGGCCTTAGGGCCGCCTTTCTTGTGGGACGGCTCGGCATTTTTGTTTCGCGGTTTCGGAGAGGGCAGGTTTCGGAGAGGGCGGCTGCGGAAGGGTGCAGTTGCGGAAAAGGAGCGGAGCGGCTTCAGGCCTGGACGTGGTACGTTTCGACGAGCCACTCTTCGAGGCAGAGACCGCTTTCCGCTATGTCGGAGGCGGCCTCTTTGCCGACGTAGCGGTAGTGCCAGGGCTCGTAGCCGATGCCGGTTGTGGCGCTTTTGTCCGTGGGGTAGCGCAGGATGAAGCCGTACTCGGTGCAGTGGGCCATGAGCCACTGCTGGGTGGCCGTGGATTCCTGGCCTTCGTCCAGTTCCAGGTAGTCGGCGTCCATGATATCGACGGCCAGGCCCGTTTGGTGCTCGCTGGCACCGGGCGGGGCCACCCAGAACGCGGCGGCCTCCTCGGCCTCGGCGCCTTCCAAGTGATCCTCGCGTTCGGCCCGCTCGATGCGGTTTTCGAACAAGTTTTCCTGGTAGTCGTACGTGCGGAAAGAGGAGCAGATGACGGGATGCGCGCCCTCGGCCTCGGCAGCTGTGAGCATGGCTGCAAGATCTTCGACGATGCGGGCGTCCACCCTGTGGTTGACATGGGGCTCCACCCAGCTTGCGTCGGGCAGCTCGGCCAGGTTGCCGGGCTCGAAGTCGGCGTCGAGGGGATGCTTGCGGTTCACGAGGCGCAGGTTCCAGGGAAGGTCTTCGAGCGCCATTGAGGGCGCGTCGGTGTTGGCCGGGGTAGCGGGCTCGGCTTCGGGTGCGGGGTCGGCGGCTGCCGTCGCCTCGGCGCTGGATGAGGAGCTCGCGGCGTTCAGCGGCGTGGAGGGCTGGGTCAGCGTTCCAGGTTTGGAAGGGGAAGGCTGGGCGTGGGCAGTCGACCCGCGGAAGGCGAGATAGGCGCCGTCGCCGACGACGAGCACGGCGGCCAGGCCACCGGCGAGTGCGATGAACTCGCGACGATCGAGCGTGGACGGCGTGTTCGCCATGGGGCCTCCTTCCCAGGTTCGGTGTTCTGCATGATTCGCTTCAGAGCGGTATGTCGTCGCCGAGGATCCCCTTGTTTTCGGGGCGCAGGGCTTGCGACATTCGGCCGGGACCGGAAGACGTCGGCCTCAATCGGCGGATCGATGGGGCCCCATGGTAGCGCTTGGGCCGCGCATCGCGTGACAGCTTCCAGAAAAAGACGCACACTTTACGCTTTCTTAATTGGGGCGTTCGGGATTTCGCAAGCGGGAAGGCGCAGGCGCTATAATAGCGGCCATGAAAAAGCCGACAGAGAAAACGAAAGAAGCGATTGCGCAGAACGATACGGGCGATACTTCCGACGTCGCGACTGATCGCGCAATCGAGGCGAGGGAGGAAGTCTCAACGGAAGCTGCTGACGAAGACTCTGCGGAGACTGCAAACGGAAGCTCTGCAGAAGGCGAGGAGAGCACCGAATTTTGCGTGCGCTTGTCGAAGACGAACCGCTATGATTTCGGGGTTGTGTCGGCGGCCACGCACAAATCGATGCAGGGCAACAAGCGGCGCGATACGAAGCCGGAGGTGCTCGTGCGGCGCATGCTGCGCGAGATGGGCTTTCCCGGCTACCGCTGCGACTGGGGAAAGGCGCCGGGGCGTCCCGACGTGGCGTACGTGGGGCGCAAGCTCGCCATCGAGATTCGGGGGTGCTTCTGGCATCGGTGCCCCACCTGCAGCCTGTCGGTGCCCAAGAAGAACCTCGATTACTGGGAGGCCAAGTTCGCCCGCAACGTCGAGCGCGACGAGCGGAACCTGGCGGCGCTTGAGGCGGCCGGCTGGAAGGTGCTCGTGCTGTGGGAGCACCAGCTGAAGAAAAAGGAGCTGCCCGCCACGCGCCGCCTTCTGTACGAATTCGTGCGCCGCGAGGGCGACCCGGACTACGACGAGGCGTTCCCGGAAGAGGAGGAGGAATAAGTGGATTTGGGCGGTACAAGCCCTTAATCTAACTCGTTGGGTTCAGAAAAGTTCGAATATGAGGTCTATTCGAGTTCAGAAAAATGTAATAACCTGATTCCGTCTTGGCTCAGGAAAACCGAATTAGGGCAAAAGTTAAGGTTCGGAAAACAATATAACCTGATGATGCGATGAAACGAGAGTGGACCATCCATGCGAGGTAAAAGGAGATCATGGAATGGTGCCGCGAGGATATTGTCAAGTACACCGGGGGCAGCACGCTGATCGTCAAGCATATACTCGACCTCATTCCCCACAAGCTGAGCGGTCGGAATAAACGATTCATGGCCAAATCGATCGAGGGGAAGGCCCAGCTCCCTCAGCGTCTTGGTCACTCGACCGCCGTTGGCAGCGAGGGCCTCCAAGGCGCGTTTGCGATCCTCGTCGGTGAACATGCGATCTCCTCTCCGGGCCTCGATCCAGGTCCAAGATTTCGTCCGCATCCCCCTACCATAGTCTCATGTTGTTTCAAGAGATGAGACTATTTGCAACTACTAGCAGCGCGCGAGCTGCTAGCGGGGGTTGGTTGTGCCTGAGATCAGCGATTTGCGCACTGCGGCTACGATTTAGGCTACACGCTCGAGGAACGCCTCGTAGAGGCGGTTGTCAGAGTCGAGTTCAGGATGGAAAGCGGCGCCTATCTGGTTGCGATGGCGCACAGCCACCGGCGTGCCGTCTAGGGTGACGAGGGGCTCGACGCCGGGGCCGAGGGCCTCGATGCGCGGTGCGCGGATGAACGTGAGGGGGATGGCTTCGTTGGTGTTCTCCCAGCAGCCTTCGGCGTGGTAGCTGCCGAGTTGGCGGCCGTAGGCGTTGCGGCGCACGGTGACGGGCAGCGTGCGGAAATGGTCGGCGAGCAGGATGAGGCCGGCGCAGGTGCCGAGGGTGGGCAAACCCTCGGCGATGCGTTGGCGCAGCGGCTCGAACATTCCCAAGTCATGAAGCAGCTTTGCCTGCACGGTGGACTCGCCGCCGGGGAGCACCACGCCGTCGAAGGAGCGTTCGAGGTCGGCGGCCTGGCGCAACTCGATAGCGGCGCAGCCGAGGGATTGCAGGCGCTGCTCGTGTTCGATGAAGGCGCCTTGCAGGGCGAGGACGGCGATGGTGGGCGACATGGGGTCTCCTGGTGCGGTGAGTGACGGGACGTGGGGGCGGCGGCGACTGATCGTCGGGGTTATTGTCCGCGCTCTTCCATGTTGATCTGAATCTCCTGCTCGTTGATGCCCACCATGGCCTCGCCGAGGTCTTCCGAAAGCGCGGCGAGCATTTCCGGGTCGTTGAAGTTCGTCGTGGCCTTCACGATGGCCTCGGCGCGCCGGGCCGGATCGCCCGACTTGAAGATGCCGCTGCCCACGAAGACGCCCTCGGCGCCCAGTTGCATCATGAGGGCCGCATCGGCTGGGGTGGCGATGCCGCCGGCGGCGAAGTTCACCACGGGCAGCTTGCCGGCCTCGTGCACCTCGCGCAGCAACTCCACCGGCACGCGCAGTTCCTTCGCCGCTTCGAGCAATTCATCGTCGCGCAGGTTCTGGATGCGGCGGATCTCGGCGTTCATGCGGCGCATATGGCGCACGGCCTGTACGACGTCGCCCGTGCCCGGCTCGCCCTTGGTGCGGATCATCGTGGCACCCTCGGCGATGCGGCGCAGGGCCTCGCCGAGGTCGCGCGCTCCGCAGACGAAGGGGACGGCGAAGACGGTCTTGTCGATGTGGTAGGTGTCGTCGGCCGGCGAGAGCACTTCGGATTCGTCGATGTAGTCGATGTCGATGGCCTGAAGGATCTGCGCCTCGGCGAAGTGCCCGATGCGGCATTTCGCCATGACGGGGATGGAGACGGCCGCCTGGATGCCCTTGATCATGGCGGGGTCGCTCATGCGGGACACGCCGCCGGTCGCGCGGATGTCGGCGGGGATGCGCTCGAGCGCCATAACGGCCGCAGCTCCGGCGGCCTCGGCGATGCGGGCCTGCTCGGGGGTGGTGACGTCCATGATGACGCCGCCCTTCAGCATTTGGGCGAGCTGGCGGTTCAAGGCCGCGCGCTCGACAGAGGCTGCGGGGGCGGGGGTAGTTTGGGGCATGAGAGTTCCTTCCTTTCGCAAATAATATGGGCGAAAGGATAAGGGATAACTGGACTTAGTGTTATATTCAATTCCCAAAGTTTTAATAAGGTCAGATATGCAGCGTGCCAGAGGGCCGTCGTGCGAAATGGGGCAGTGGCGGGATGGCGACTGGCACGAAAGAGCGCGCAGCGCAAAGAAGGGAAGGACGCGATGCTCACCTACGCGCTCAACCGCACAGCGAGGGAGAGCCTGTACGAGCAGCTTTACCGGGCATTGCGGCTCGATATCGAGTCCGGCGCTCTTGGAGCCGGCGATCGTTTGCCCTCCAAGCGGGCGTTCGCGAAGCATTTGGGAGTGAGCGTCGTCACCGTAGAGGGGGCCTACGATCAGCTGGTGGCCGAGGGCTATGTGCGCGCCGTGCCCCGCAGCGGTTTCTATGTTCAGGAAATCGGGCCGAATCTGACAAGTTTTTCGAGGATTTCGACATCCGCAGAGGTAAAAGTCCCTCTTGGGGACAGTTCTGGGGCCAAAAGCGCGTCTTGCAGGCCCGAAGCGAGGATTTCTGGGAATGATGGCGTCGAAAAGCTCGAAAAACTTGCCAGAAAAGGCGCCCCTTTTCGCATAGCCCACAGCGAAGAGGGTTTGGCTGGGGTTTCTCCAGGCGCCGGACGCAAATGGCTCGCCGACTTCACGGGGGCGACGGCGCCGGAAGGGGTGTTTCCCTACGCGGCGTGGGCACGGACGCTGCGGCGCGTGTTGGCCGACGAGAGCGAGCGCACGGTGCTGGAGGCGTCGAGGCCCCAGGGATCGCCTCGGTTGCGGGCGGCCATCGCAGCGCATCTGCGGGGCTTTCGCGGCATGGAGGTGCATCCCGACCAGATCGTGATCGGTTCCGGTGCCCAGTCGCTTTATGGTCTGCTCGTGCAGCTGCTCGGCCGCGACCTGGTATACGGTGTGGAAGACCCCGGCTATCCGCGGCTTACGCGCATCTACGAGTCGAACGACGTGACGGTGCGGCCGATCGCTCTCGATGGGGAAGGGCCGGTCTTGGAGTCGCTTGAGCGCGCCCGCATCGATGTGCTGCACTGCACGCCGTCCCACCAGTTTCCCACCGGCATCACGGTGCCGGTGTCGCGCCGGCGCTCGCTGCTGGAATGGGCCCAGAGTGGGATTGCCGCGCCCGAGGACGGTGCAGCGGCTAGGGAGATTCGCGGTCGGAGCGTGAAAGCTTCCAGTGCCCGGTCGCGCTATCTCATCGAAGATGACTTCGACTGCGAGTTCCGCATGGCGGGGCGCCCCGTACCTCCACTCGCGGCCCTCGATGGGGCTGGGCGGGTCATTTACGCGAACACGTTCTCGAAGACGCTCGGGGGTGCTTTCCGCATTGGCTACATGGTGCTGCCCGAGGCGCTGGCCGAACGGTTCCGCGACCGACTTGGCTTTTACGCCTGCACGGTGGGTGCATTGGAGCAGCTGACGTTGGCGCGGTTCATGGAGTCGGGGGACTACGAGCGCCATGTCAATCGCCAGCGGACGCGTTACCGGCGGCGGCTGAGCGCGCTGATTGACGTACTAGCGGCGTCTTCGGCCGGCGATCATTTGCACTTTGCCAATGCGGGTGCCGGGCTGCACTTTCTCATGGAGGTTAGGAGTGTCGAAGGAGACGAGAGAGATAGTGCGACTTTCGAGGAGCGCGTGGCCCGGCGCGCTGCAATTCGGGGCGTGCGCCTGGCGCCTTTGGGCCGTTATCGGTTCACGGGCTGCGAGGCGGGTTGGCGCCGTCCCGCCTTCATGATGAGCTTCTCGTCTGTGAAAGAAGAAACGATCCCGGAGGTGGTCGGGATCGTTTCGGAGGCGGTTATGGCCGAGGTGGGTTGCCGCGCCTAGCTGATGACGTCGCCGTTGACGGCGAAGGTGACCACTTCGAAGGGGATGTCCTTGCCCGACTGGGCGCAGGCTTCGGCTGCGGCACGCTCGAGACCGCCGCAGCAGGGCACTTCCATGCGGGCGACGGTGACTGAGCTGATGTCGTTGGCGGCGATGATGGCGGCGAGTTTATCGGTATAGGAGCCCTCGTCCAGCTTGGGGCAGCCGATGATGGTGACGTTGCCGTTCATGAAGCGCTCGTGGAAGCTGGCGCAGGCAAACGCAGTGCAGTCGGCGGCGATGAGCAGCCCGCGACCCTGATAGTAGGGAGCCTGCACCGGCACGAGCTTGATCTGGCACGGCCACTGGGCCAGACGGTTCGGCAGGGCGGCGGCGATGGTGGCGAGGGGATCGGCGTTGTCGGCCGCTGGGGCGGCGGTGCGGGTAGCCGGTGCCGAGGCAGCCGGTGCCGGGGCTCCGTCCAGGGAGCGGCTGCGGGAGCCGGGGCAGCCGCCATGGGGCGCAGCCGGAGCGCTGCCGGACATGCCGTTGTTGTTACGGGTGGCCAGGTGCGCGGCGACGGCGGCCTCATCGTAAGGGGCGGCTTCCCGCTCCACGAAACTGATGGCGTCAGTGGGGCAGGACGGCAGGCAGTCGCCCAGCCCGTCGCAGTAGTCGTCGCGCACCAGGCGCGCCTTGCCGTCGACCATAGCGATGGCACCCTCGTGGCACGCGTCGACGCACAGGCCGCAGCCGGTGCATTTGTCCTCGTCGATGTGAATAATCTTGCGGAGCATGGAACCTCTTTCGCTTCGTGTCGTATTTCGGGAAGCATCATAGCGGGCCAACGCGAAAGCGCAAGGGCCTCCATGCAGATGATGGAAAGTTGTGGACGAACCCCTACTCGGCCAGCAGCTCTTCCACCTTCTCGACCTTGGTGTGCAGGGTGTCGCTGTGCCCCGGGCGGATGTCGGCCTTCAGGATTACCTCGGTGCGGATGCCCTGGTCGGCGAGGCGCATGGTGGCGTCGCGCACGACGGCCATGACCTCGTCCCACTCGCCCTCGATCTCGGTGAACATAGAGGTAGTGCGGTAGGGCAGCCCAGAGTCGCGGATGACGCGAATGGCCTCCGCCACATAGGGGGCCAGCTCGTCTCCCACGCCGAAGGGCGCGATGGCAACGGCAACAAGCGTGTTCATAGGAATCTCCTTTTGTTTCTCGGCTTACGCGGCTGATGCGCTGGCAAGCGCCAGAGGTGCCTCGGCCACTTCCTCGGCGGTGAGGTTGTAGAGGGCGTCGAGGAAGGCGACTTGGAAGCTGCCGGAGCCGTTGCAGGTTTCGGCAGCGCGCAGGCCGGCCAGGTTGTAGGCGGCCGTTGCGGCGAGCGCCGCCACGAAGGGATCGGCCACGCAGGCGTAGACCGCGCACACGCCCCCCAGCGAGCAACCGGAGCCGGTGATGCAGGTCATGAGGGGCGATCCGCCGGAAAGGCGCGCCACCTGGGCGCCGTCGGTGACAAGGTCGGTAGTGCCGGAGACGGCCACGGCCCCTCCCGTGAAGCGGGCGCACGCCACGGCGGCGCGCTCGGCGGCGTCCACAGAGTCGGTACTGTCCACTCCGCGGGGACCGTCGCCGGAAGCGTCTTCGGCCGTGTCGTTCCCGAGTCCCCACAGCTCGGCCACGGCGATGATCTCCGAGGCGTTGCCGCGCAGGATAGCGGGGGGATTCTCGCGCACGGCCTCGATGAGCTGGGTGCGCAGGCTGCCGATGCCGATGCCCACCGGGTCGAGCACCCAAGGCTTGCCCGCCCCCGCGCAGGCCCGCGCCGTGGCGGGAACCGTTTGCTCGTAGACGGGCAGCAAGGTTCCCAGGTTGATATAGATGGCCCCTCCCAGGGCGGCGACGCATTCGCCCTCGTCGGGCAAATACACCATGGCCGCCGAGCCGCCGACGGCGAGCTGGGCGTTGGCGACGAAGTTCTGGGTCACGGTGTTGGTGATGGAAGGTGCGAGCGGGTTCGTCTCGCGCACCTCGTGCACGGCACGGGCCATGAGCGCCCGAAGTTCCGCCTCGGTGCGGGCGGTGGGATTGGTGGAAGGTTCGATCACGACGATTCCTTTCCGGAAGCCGGAGTGCTGGCTGCGAGTTGCGCAAAAAAGGCGCTCCCCGCAGGAAGCGCCCCTTGTGCTTGGTGAGCATGCTCCCTACGACAGTGTTAGCTGACAGGTTCGAAGGGTTGGGCAAGTGCCCTCTCAACCGCATCGACGAGGCGGCCACGGGTTTGGCTCGCTTTGTCGGGGCGGTACCCCTGCATGGTTCCAGCGTAGCACGATTGGCAGTGGGCACGGGCGGGGATGCCTGTCTCGCGCTCCACAGGGCGGTGAGCGAGGGGAAGGTGGAAGGCGACGGCGCGGACGGAGCGCGATGGAGCAGGGAGAGAAGAGAGATGCTCCATGCTGTGCTATGATGCGCCCCATGACTTTCGGAAATGACAGAGGAACGGCCGCGGCGCCCGGGGCGGCCAGCGTGATGGCGGCGATGTCGGGAGGCGTCGACAGCTCCGTGTGCGCGTTGCTCTTGCAGCAGGCGGGCTACGACGTGCGCGGTGCGACGATGGTGCTGCGCGGCGGCGAGGTTTTAGGCGGCGCCGGGGAAGGCGAGGGGTCGACGTGCGGATCGGCGCGCGATGTAGAAGATGCGCGGGCGGTGTGCCGGCGTCTTGGCATTCTCCACGACGCCTTCGATCTGCGCGATCGCTTCGATGCGGCGGTGGTGCGCCCCTTCTGCGATGCCTATCTCGAGGGGCGCACGCCCAACCCCTGCATCGACTGCAACCGGTTCCTGAAGTTCGAGGCACTGCAAAAGCGCCGGCGCGAGATGGGGCTCGATTACGTGGCCACGGGGCACTACGCACGGCGCCGTTGGGACGAGGCGACCGGGCGCTGGCAGCTTCTGCGGGCGAGCGACCCGGCCAAGGACCAGAGCTACGTGCTGTACCATCTTACCCAGGATACGCTGGCCCACATGCTGTTTCCTCTGGGCGAGCTGACGAAGGACGAGGTGCGCGAGCTGGCCCGCGCCCACGGCTTCGTCACAGCGGAAAAGCCCGAGAGCCAGGACATCTGCTTCGTGCCCGACGGCGACTACGCGGGATTCATTGAAGCATGGTGCCGGACGTGTCGTTGTGAGGGAGAAACCTTGTGCATGCCCTTAGGGCTCGCGGGCAAGGGCGGACCAAGGTCCGCCCCTACGGAGACAGGTGCGAAGAAAACTTCGGTTGCTGCTGCTTTTGAACCGGGCGAGATTGTGAACCGGGAAGGACGTGTTCTCGGGGAGCATGCAGGCCTCATCCGCTACACCATCGGGCAACGCAAGGGCATCGGTGTGGCGGCGCGCGAGCCGCTGTACGTGCTGGGGAAAGACGCGTTTGCCAACCAGCTTATCGTCGGCTTCAAAGACGAGCTGCTCAGCTCAGGAGTAGTGGCCTGCGATGTGAATCTCATCAGCGGAGGCGTTTTGGAAGGCCCGCGCGAGGTGCAGGTGAAGACCCACTACCGCCAGCGGCCCGTGCCAGCGGTCGCCGAGCAGACCGGCCCCGACGAGCTGACCGTCACCTTCGACGAGCCCCAGCGCGCCGCCGCCCCAGGCCAGGCCGCCGTCCTCTATGAAGGCGACATCGTCCTCGGCGGCGGAACCATCGTCCGGGCTTTCTAGCCCGCCCGAAAGGAGACAGGGGCTGCGGATGCTGCCTGCTGCTGCTTTGGGCTACAACCCCGCGAGGCCGATTTGGTAGCCTTCTACGAACAGGCTCAGCTTCTCGATGTAGCTTTGGGCCAGAGGCGACAGCTGTCGCTCGTTGTGAACGATGTAGCCCACGCGCATGAGCTCCTTGGTCTGCAGGGGCACGCTGGCGATGCCGGTGTACATCTCGCTGGAGAGCACGCCGGTGGAAATGGTGTAGCCGTTGTGGTGGGCGAGCAGGTTCGAGAGGGTGCCGCGGTCGCTCACGGAGATGCACTTTGTGTGGGGCAGCTCGGCCAGGGGCTCCTCGGAGTAGAAGAACGAGTTGTTTGCCCCCTGCTCGAAGGCGTAGCGGGGGTAGTCCTCCAGATCTTCCACGGTCACCTCGGTGCGCGAGGCTAAGGGGTGCTTGTCGCTAACGAACACGTGGGGCTGCGCAGTGAACAGCAGGTTGAAGGAGAGGTTCGCGTCGGAAAGCGCGTGTCCGATGACGCTCTCGTTGAAGGTGGAGAGGTACAGCACGCCCAGATCGCTGCGGAAGTCGCGCACGTCCTCGATGACCTCGGAGGTGCGGGTCTCGCGCAGGCTGAAGTTGTAGCCGGCGCCCTCGTACTCCTCGGCCAGTTCCAGGAACGCCTCCACCACGAAGGCGTAGTGCTGGGAAGTGATGGACAGACGCTGCGCCGCCTCGCCGCCGCGGCCGGAGTAGCGCTGCTCCATGAGGTCGGCCTGCTCCACCACTTGGCGGGCGTAGCCCAAAAGCTCGATGCCATCGCTCGTGAGCGTGATACCGCGGTTGGACCGCTCGAAGATGGTGACGCCGGTCTCGCGCTCGATGTCGCGCACGGCCACCGACAGGCTTGACTGCGAGACGTACAGCGTGTGCGCCGCCGCCGAGATGGAGCCGTGGTTCGCGATGGCGATGAGGTAGCGAAGTTGCTGCAGGGTCATGGGAAGCTCCTATGGCGGGTTAGGATTCAAGTCTAGGGAACTGCTAGGCATTATACGACCGTCGGGCGGCGATGGAAGGGAGAACTTGACGGTGCGCCACGGTTTTCTCGGCCGCCTCGCCATCGGAAACCGCTATGGCGCGGGGCGTTGACGAAGCGGGGGCATTCAGTAGGATGGGGGCAATGCATCTCCTCGTCGGTCGGAGCCGCGCGGTATTCTGATTCGCTCAGACAGTCCTCGCTCTGCGAAACAGTCCACTGGACTGTTTCGTTCGCTGCGGAACTCGCTCGGTCAGAACACCCCACGTCTCCGACCGGTTGCCGGCTTTGTTTCAGCCAGAAAGGATTTCCCATGACCGTCCACGAGAACATCACCGAGCTGATCGGGCACACGCCGTTGGTGGAGCTGACCAACTACGAGCGCGCCCACGAGCTGCCCGCCACGCTCATCGGGAAGGTGGAGTCGTTCAACCCCACCGGCTCGGTGAAGGACCGCGCCGCCCAATCGATGATCGACGCCGCCGTGGAGGCCGGGGTCCTCGACGACGAGACGGTCATCATCGAGCCCACCTCCGGCAACACCGGCATCGGCCTTTCTGCCATCGCCGCCGTGCGGGGCAACCGCATCATCATCGTCATGCCCGAGACCATGTCCGTGGAGCGGCGCAACCTCATGCGCGCCTACGGGGCGGAGCTCGTGCTCACTGAGGGCGCCAAGGGCATGAAGGGCGCCATCGAGGAGGCCGAGCGGCTGGCGGCGGAGATTCCGAACTCGTTCATTCCCTCGCAGTTCTCCAATCCGGCGAACCCGGCTGTGCACGAGCGCACCACCGGCCCGGAGATCTGGGAGGACACCGATGGCGCGGTGGATATCCTCGTGGCCGGCGTGGGCACCGGCGGCACGCTGTCGGGCACGGGCGCCTACCTGAAGGCGCAGAACCCGGCCATTCAGGTGGTGGCCGTGGAGCCGGCCGGATCTCCCGTGCTCTCCGAGGGCCGCGCCGGCGCCCACAAGATTCAGGGCATCGGCGCCGGGTTCGTGCCCGAGACGCTGGACACCGCCATCTACGACGAGGTCATCGCCATCGAAGACGAGGAGGCCTTCGAGGCCGGGCGGGAGCTGGCTGCCCATGACGGACTGCTCGTGGGCATCTCCTCGGGCGCGGCGGTGGCCGCGGCGGCGAAGTTGGCGCGCCGGCCCGAGAACGCGGGGAAGAACATCGTCGTCATCCTGCCCGACACTGGTGAGCGCTACCTTTCCACCTCCATGTTCGACTTCTCGTAGGCCTTTCACGTTTCTCTTTCGTTACAAATTCGTGGGCTCGTCGACAGCTTCGGGGGCGCCGGGCAAAGGCCGTGGTAGCATACGGAAAGCACCTTTTCGGCCGACGAAAGAAAGCAGCAGATGGCAACCTCGGCGCCCTCCATATTCCCCGCTTTAGCCCAGCTCGATATCGGCGACGTTCTCGCCCACATGCCGGGCGGCTTCTTCGTCTACCGTGCCGACGGCGACGAGGCGGTGGTCTACGCCAACGAGGCCTGCCTGCGCATCTTCGGCTGCGCGGATCAGGAGCAGTTCGTCACGCTGACGGGCGGCACCTTCCCCGGCATGGTGCATCCCGAGGACATCGAAGCCGTGGAGCACTCCATCAGCCGCCAGATTCAGGCCGATCGGTACTCCATGGACTACGTGGAGTACCGCATCATCCGCCGCGACGGCTCCATTCGCTGGATAGAGGACTACGGCCATCACGTCACGTTGGACGCGGGCGAGTTCTTCTACGTGTTCATCAACGACGCCACGGACAAGCTGCGCGAGCGCGCCGACGAGCTGGAGGCCGTGAACGCCCAGCTGCGCGAAGCCTATGCCCGCGAGATCGAGCACCGCACCATGCTGCGCAACGCCCTTTCCGAGGCCGAGGCCGCCAACGTGGCGAAAAACACGTTCCTCTCGAATATGTCCCACGACATCCGCACGCCGCTGAACGCCGTGGTGGGCTATGCGTCGCTCATCTCGGCCCATGGCGGCGAGGCCGAGCGGGTGCGCGCCTACAGCGACAAGGTGCTGGCCGCCTCCGAGCAGCTGCTCGACGTGGTGAACGAGACGTTGGAGATCAGCCGTATGGAGGCGGGCCACGTGCAGCTGGCCGAGGCGGAATGCTCGCTTTCCGAGCTGGTCATGCAGGTGCGCATGGACATGGTGGACTTGGCCGATCGTGCCGATGTCACCCTGGTCTGCGATGTTGAGCCTCTGACCCACGACCGCGTGCTTGTGGACGCTGTGCGCCTGTCCCATGTGCTCACCCAGCTGGTGGACAACGCCATCAAGTACTCGCCGGCCGGCAGCATCGTGCGCATCAGCGTGGCCGAGAACGCCGGCGCGCCCCAGGGCTTCGCCAGCTTCCGCTTTGTCGTGGCCGATAGGGGCGTAGGGATGGAGCCCGCGTTCATGGAGCGCATGTTCATGCCCTTCGAGCGAGAGAGCAACACCACGGCCTCAGGCGTTCAGGGCACGGGACTCGGGCTCACCATCGTGCGCAACGTGCTCGATCTTATGGAAGGCGAGCTCGCTGTGGAAAGCGTGCCGGGGGAGGGCTCCACTTTCACGGTGGACATCACCTTCCGCCAGGCTCCGGCCGATGTGGCCGCCGAGGCGCCGTGCCCGAGCCGCGGGCGGGGGCCGGTGCGCCACATCCTGCTCGTGGAGGACAACGAGCTCAACCGCGAGATCGCCTGCTGCCTTCTGGACGATGCGGGCTATGAGGTGGACACGGCGGAAAACGGCGAGGTGGCCCTGGGGATGATTGAGGCCGCCGACGCGCACGCCTACGATCTGGTGCTCATGGACATTCAGATGCCGGTCATGGACGGCTATGCCGCCACCCGCGCCATCCGCGCGCTGCCCGACCCGCTGCGCGCGTCGCTGCCCATCATCGCCGTGAGCGCCAACGCGTTTTCCGAGGACCGCAAGCGCTCGCTGGAATGCGGTATGGACGCGCACCTTCCCAAGCCGCTCGACGTGCACCGTCTTCAGTCCCTCATCGAGAAGGTCGTTCACTAAGATACGCCCGTAGGGGGCGACCTTGGTCGCCCCTGTTTTGTCGTGCATAATTGTCCCGCTTGCAGAGGGCTGACCAAGGTCAGACCCTACGGGGAAGGCGCGATTGCCCCGTCCGGGTGCGCGCGACGAGGCTAATAGCTGTCGGCGATGTCTCTCAGGTAGTCGGCGTACTGGCGAGCCAGGGCGCTGGGGGCCTCCAGACGCACGGCGGTGCCGAACTGGGCGAGCCAGCCGAAGAAGACGGGGCTGGCGGCCACGGTGACGTGCACGCGGGCATGGGTCGCATCCACCGGCGCGCTTTCCACGTCCTTGCCGAAGCGGTCGATAATGGCGCTCATGACCGATTCCTCCACCAGCAGCGTCGCCGGCGTCGTCTCGCCGCCGAACATGGAGAACGTGCGAGAAGTGTGGGCCGCCGCATCGAAGGTGGCGATGCGCTCGTTGCGCACGGCCGCCTCGTCGGTGATGCGCAGCCCCTGCATGCGATCGACACGGTAGCTGGGGAAGGAGTCGTGCTTCTCGTTGTAGGCGATGAGGTAATAGCACCCCTCGGAGTAAATGAGGCATACCGGCGTCTCGCAGTAGATGCGGCCGCCCCCTTGGGGCTGTGGGCGCTTGTTCACATCGTGCTTCACGTAGCGGAAGGCCACCTGCCGGTGGCGGCGGATGGCCTCGTGCAAGGTGTCCACGTGATGGAACACCGATTCGTTCTGCATCTTGATGCGGCCTTCCACGTGCACGTTCTTGGAAAGCGCGGCGGTGTGGTGGCAGGAGCCCAGAGACGCCAGCCCTTCGGTGAGGCGATGGGCCATACGAACCGTGAGGAAGCGCGAGGACTGCACGGCGTCGGTGAGCAGCATGAGCTCGGCGGCGGTGAAGGTGCGCGAGACGAGGGCGTAGCTGACCGGGTGCGTGGGAAGCTTCGCGATGTCGAGACCGAAGTCGCGAAGGGCGTCCAAGTCGCGGTACACCGATTTGCGCTCGGCCTCGATGCCCGCCTCAGCCAGCCCGGCGATGATTTCGGGGCAGGTGAGGCCGTGACTCTCGTCGGTGCGCTCGTAGAGCATCTTGGCGAGGTTGAGCAGCTTCAGTTTCTGGCTCTCGCCCGCCATCGTGCGCCCCTTTCCCCACGATCGCCTACGTTGGCTGATCGTCTTCGTAATCGTGGTCGATGACGACATTGTAGGTGTAATCGGGATATTTTTCCTTCAGATGGGCGATTATTTTGTCGCGGATGGCGTCGTCGTCGGCCTTAAAGCCTATGACCAAATCGAAGTAGACGGTCGAGGTTTTCTCGTCTACGTAGAAGCCGTGCACCTGCAGGATCGCCGGGTCGCTTTTCGCGAGGGCGTCGAGGTCGGCATGCAGAGGGGCGAAGGCGCCGGTGGTGTTCTCGGCGTAAATGCCCACGGTGGTGAGGATGCCGAACTTCTCGGTGAGTCCTTCGCTGATCTGGCGGGTGAGGGCGTGGATGTCGCGGGCGCACATATCGTCGGGCACTTCGATGTGCACCGAGCCCAAAATCTCGTTGGGGCCGAAGTTGTCCAGCACCACGTCGTAGGTGCCGCGCACGTCGGGGAAACTGTTGGCGTAAGCAGTGATGTCGTCGACGAGCTTTTTGTCCTCGGGGCCGCCGATGAGCGGGGAGAGCGCGTCGCCGAGCACCTCGAAGCCGGCTTTCAGCACCACGAGCGAGATGATGAGGCCCACGGCGCCGTCGATGTTCAGGTTCCAGAAGTTCTGGGCCGCCGCCACCACGAGCGTGCCGGCCGAGAGCACCGCGTCATAGTTGGAATCGATGCCCGAGGCGATGAGGGCCTCGGAGTTCGTTTTGTCGCCGAAGCGCTTGAACATGATGCCGATGGCGATCTTCGCGAGGATCGCCACCACGATGACGGTGATGGTGATGGCCGAGTAGCTGGGGGTGCCGGGGTGGATGATCTTGTCGATGGACTCGCGCAGGGAGATGAAGCCGGCCACGAGGATGATGATGGCGATGACGACGCTGGTGAGGTACTCCACGCGGCCGTAGCCGAAGGGGTGGTGGCGGTCGGGCCGGCGCCCGGCGAGCTTCGTGCCCACGATGGTGACGATGGAGGACAAGGCGTCGGTGGCGTTGTTCACGCCGTCCAAGATGATGGCGATGGAATGGGACATGAACCCGACGGCCATCTTGAAAGCGACAAGCAGCACATTGCCGATGATGCCGTAGATGCTCGCCTTGACGATTTCCCTCTCGCGGTTCATGACTCTCACCCCTGATGGTTTGCGCTTGTGCCTCTTGGGTCGGCGCGCCTCGCTGTGTTATGGGCGCCGTTGCTGCTGGTGCGGCCGTTGATGTGGCTGCTGCGCTGGCGCCGATGCCGCCGCTGGTGCCGCCACCGGCGCGGCTGTTGACGCCGCCACTGGTGCCGTTGGCGCGGGCGCGCGTTGTCTCATGGGTCGATTATAGGTCTCTCTCCGGACGGGCAAGTCCCCGCCCCGTAGCTTTTCCGAAGCAGTTCGGTAACTATCCTGCTCGCCCCCGCCGATTGCGGGCGCTTTGGCAGAGAAGATGGGAAGGCAAGCAGACGGCGTTGACCGCCTGCGGTTGCGCACCCATCCGTAGCCTGAGACGGTTTTCTGCCATCGCCGTTTCCCGTTTGCGACATTTTGGGCCCTCGGGCTACGCTGCTTTGGCAAAAACCCACGTCCGGCTACGGGTTTTTGCCCCTTTTTGAGTTTCGACCCGCAGCCAGAGGGGGCTTTTTGTCGGGAAGGCTGCGGTGGCCTGGCAAAAACCCCTCTCGTGCTACGGGTTAGCGAACGGTGCTCTGCGGGTGGATGGGGTATATGCGCCGATTTGGGGCAAGAGGAGATCGGCTCGAGAAAGAAAGGGAAAGAGAAAGAGAAAGAGAAAGAGAAAGAGAAAGAAGATCGTTCCAAGAAAGAGAAGGCCCTCCGGCTATAGAGTGGGAGGGCCTTCGTGGCGGGTGATGGCGGCAGCGATGTGGCTTGCCCGCGAGTCGAAGTTAGGCGGTGAGCTTGTCGTTGTCGGCGTCGTCGGTCGCAGTGTCGGCGGCTGCGGTGTCGGCGTCGGAGGAGATCTCCTCGACGACGGCTACGCCGGCCTGGGCGTCTTCGATGTAGTTGTCAGGCAGGACGATGGCCGGCTCGGCTGCGGCCTCGGCGGCTTCCTCGGGAGTCTCGGCCGGGGCGAAGGTGTCCTCCTCGACCGTTTCCACCACGGCGGCGGGGACGGGCTCGGCGACCGTCTCCTCTGCGACGGCAGCTACGGGTTCGTCTGCTGCTGGCTCGGCCGCGACGACCTGTTCGGTGGCGACGACTTCTGCCGCAGGGGCCGTAGCGGCCGTGGCGGGCATCACTGCGCCGGCAACGGCCTCGGCGGCCACGGCAGCGGCCACGGGAACAGCGGCGGCCGGGGCGGCAGGCTGCTGGGGCGCAGCGGCTGCGGGCTGCACGGGCTGCTGCGGGGCTACCGGTGCGACAGGCGCAGCGGCCGGGGCGTAGCCGTAGGGAGCGGCCGGAGCGGGGGCGGCGTACAGGGCGCGGTCCTTGTTGGCGAACACGGCCACGATGATGCAGAGCACGAGCGACACCCAGCAGCAGGAAAGGAGGCTCACCACGGCGGCGACGATGTTCCAGATCATGATGCCGCGCAGCTTCTCGGGCTTGGCCGCGCCGCGCACGCCGAGGATGCCAGCGACGAGGATGAGCACGGCGCAGACGATCACGAGAAAGACGAGGAAGCCCAGCATGCCGAGCAGCGCCGACACGTCATCGGTGGTGAAATAGAGGCCGTCTTCGGTGTAGAAGTAGTCGTAGCCGGAGCCGGAAATGGCGGCGCCGCCGACGCCGAGGCCTGCCCAGGCGATGAGCATGCCGAGAATGCCGAGGGCAGCGAGCACGATATTGGCGATGCTCATGCCCTTGATGGCCTTAGCATGGTTGGTGTTCATGGTGATCTCCTTGGATCGGGGACGATGCAATGCGACCAGTATAGCGGTGTATTGTTGAGTTGCGCGGTCGACGATCAATTGTGGAGCGATTGTTGACAAGCGTCAGCAATCGGCGCGCGGGCTCGACTGAGCGCCGATTCCGTGGTGCGCTTCGGCTAGTCGCGACTCTCGGCATCGAGCATCCGCTTGATGCGCTCGACCGCCTCCTTGGTGTCCTCGGCGTCGCCGAAGGCGGTGAGCCGGATATAGCCCTCGCCGGCCGGCCCGAAGCCGGCGCCGGGGGTGGTGATGACGTTCGCCTCTTCCAGAAGGCGGTTGAAGAAGCCCCAGGAGTCGGTGCCATTGGGAGTGCGGCACCACACGTATGGGCTGTTGTCGGCGCCGTACACCTCAAGGCCGGCAGCGGCCAGGCCCTCCTTGATCGTGCGGGCGTTGGTGCGGTAGAAGTCGATGGTCTCGTCCACCTGGGCCGCGCCTTCGGGGGTGTAGATGGCCGCCGCGCCGCGCTGGATGACATAGGAGGCGCCGTTGAACTTCGTTGTTTGACGGCGGTTCCACATCGCGTTTAAGCTCTGGCCCTCGCGCACCAGATCGTGAGGCACCACGGTGTAGCCGCAGCGGGCTCCCGTGAAGCCGGCGGTCTTCGAGAAGCTGCGGAACTCGATGGCGCACGTCTTCGCACCGGGGATCTCGTAGATGGAGTGGGGAATGGCGGCATCGGCGATGAAGCGCTCGTAGGCGGCATCGAAGAGGATGACGGCGTCGGTGGCGTTGGCGAAGTCGACCCATCTTTGCAGCGCCTCGCGGGAGAGCACCGTGCCCGTGGGGTTGTTCGGCGAGCAAAGGTAGATGAGGTCGACGGGCACGTCGGGCAGGGCCGGCGTGAAGTCGTTCTCAGCGGTGGTGGGCATGTAGACGATGTTCGTCCAGCGCTCAGTGTCCGCATCGTAGTCGCCGGCGCGGCCGGCCATGGCGTTGGTGTCCACGTAGACAGGATAGACCGGATCGCACACGGCCACGATGTTGTCCTCGGCGAAGATATCGCCGATGTTGCCGCAGTCGCTCTTGGCGCCGTCGGAGACGAAGATCTCGTCAGGGGCGATGGCGATGTTCCGCGCGGCGAAATCGTGCTCGGCGATGGCGTCGCGCAAAAAGGCGTAGCCCTGCTCGGGGCCGTAGCCGTGGAAGGTTTCGGCAGCGGCGAGGTCGTTTACGGCGGCATGCATGGCGGCGACGACGGCCGGGGCGAGCGGGCGGGTGACATCCCCGATGCCCATCTTGATGAGGCGCGCTTCGGGGTTCGCCTCCTGGTAGGCGGCGGTGCGGCGGGCGATTTCCGAGAACAGGTAGCTGCCGGGCAGCTTCTCGTAGTTGCGATTGATGCGGGCCATGGGGCCTCCTTCATGGTGCGGTTTTCTGATGCGCTTAGGTTAGGGGGCGAATGTTTCCAATGGGAAAAGACAAGGAGAAACCTCATCAATGGGCAGATCAGCGCCGTAATCGTGGACAACTTGTGGGCATCTCGCCTACGGCGCGCGCTCGGGGTTTTTGAGCGCGCGCACGACGGTCTCTTGTGTGAAAATGAAGGCTCTAAGAGACAGGGTGTGAATAGGCTTGCGCTAGCAGGACGCGGGCCTGTGCGAAGGAGACGTTCGTCCATGAAATTGACGCGGAGAGGCTTTCTGGCCGGCGCCGGCGCGGTGGCGGTTGGAAGCGCGGTATGGGGTTTGGATCCGAATCGAGCCTGGGCCGACGAAGAGGTCGCCGAAGAGGCCGCCGGCACCGACGAGGCGCCGGCCGAAGAGCCTGCGGCCCCTGCGGGGCCGGTCGTCGTCTGCGAGGAGTGTCCGGGCGCCTGCACGCTGGTGCTCGATGTGGAGGACGGGCGGGTGGCGGCCGTGCACGGCGACGGCGCGAATCCATTCTCTGAAGGGCGGCTCTGCCTGCGCGCTCAGGCGCTGACCGACTTGTGGAAGGCGCCCGAGGGGACGACCGAGGACGACGCGGATGACGATAGTGGCAATGGCGCGGGCGGCAACGACGCCGCGAGCGAAGGCGCGACGACGACCAGTCCCGGGCGCTTGACCTCGCCCCGGGTGCGGCGCGCCGGGTCGGATGCGTGGGAGGACATCTCCTGGGATCGCGCGCTGGACGAGATCGCCAACCTGGTGAAGGATACTCGCGACGCCACCTTCGAAGAGAGCATCGAAGGCACGGAGGCCGACGATGAGACGCAGGGCGAGACGGGCTTCGACGAATGGGACTGGAGCGATCGCGGCGGCTACGGCGACGATGGCTACGGCGACAACGACTACAGCGCCCGGAAGCGTCCCCGCGGCGTGCCGGTCATGCGCACTCGGGCCATCGGCAGCTTCGGCGGCGCGCGCCTTGTGGCTGAGGAGCAGTTCCTGCTCGCCAAGGCGCTGCGATCTTGGGGCGTGGTGAACATCGATTCCGAGGCGGCCTTCGGGCGGCGCGCCTTCGCCGCGGGCGTGGCGGCCACCCTCGGCATCGCCGAGCCCGACGGGCTGTGGAGCGACATCGCGAACACGGACTGTCTGCTCACCTTGGGTGCCGACGTTGCCACAAGCCAGCCGCTGTCCCTGCGCTGGATCGAGCGCGCCCGGGACGCGGGGGCGCTGTGGATCGTCGTGGACCCGCTGCGCTCGGCATCGGCCGAGATGGCCGACATCCACGTGCCCATCCGGCCCGGCACCGACATCGCGTTTCTCGGGGGGCTGGCCAAGTACGCTATGGACAATTCCCTGTGGCAGCCCGAGTACGTGCTGAACTTCACCAACGCCTCCTACCTCATGGACCCCGCCTTCTCCTTCGATGCGTCCTCCGGCGCCTTCTTCGGCTGGGATCCCATGACCGGCACCTACGACAAAACCAGCTGGGGCTACCAGACCGACGGCTTCGACACGTGGAACATGCGCTTCGACGGCGAGTTCTCCTGGGTGCGCGGCGAGGGCGTCCCTGCCTGGGCCGTGCCGTCCCAGCCGCGCTGCGAGCGCAATATCACGCTGCAGGACCCGGCTTGCGCCTGGGTGCGCCTGCAGGAGTTTCTCGCCCGTTACGACTTGGACACGGTGGCCACCGTGTGCGGCGTGGAGCGGTCGCTGCTCGAGCGCGCCTATGGGGCCTTCGCGGCCACGGGCGCGGTGGAGGGGGCGGGCAAGGTGCTGGCCGGGCCCGGTCTCGTGCAGCACGGCACGGGGGCCCAGGCGGCGCGCGCGGCCGCCGTGGTGCAGCTGCTGCTCGGCAACATCGGCGTGCCCGGGGGCGGTATCTCCTACCTGGGGGGCACCGCGAACGAGGGGCTGGCCGACGCCATGGGGCTTTCGCCGGACATGTTCTGCGGCGATCTTCCCTGGCCCACTGAAAGCGAGACGACGCTCCAGGCGTGGCTCGAGGCCCACACCGAGCCGGCCGGCGCGGGTTCACTGCGGCCCCGTGCCCTGGTGTCGGCCCTGCGTGAGTGGTGGGGCGAGGAGGCGGCCTTCGACAACGACTACGGCTACGATTGGCTGCCCAAGGCACCGGCTGGCGGTGCGTCGTTCAGCGAGGCGCTGTGCACAGGCTTGCTGCAGGGGTGTTTCCTGTGGGGCGCCGATCTGGTGGGGAGCGCGTCTTCGGGCGTTACGGCCGACGACGTGGGGCGCCTAGCGTGGCTCGTCGTGACCGACGGCTCGCCGAACCTCACGGCTACGTTTTGGGAACGGGTGGAGGATCCTTCCCAGCAGCAGACGACGGTGTTCCAGCTGCCAAGCGTCCTCGGCTTCGAGAAGGCCGGCATCCGGGCGAGCGGCGGCCGCCTTCTGCAGCATGCTGAGGCGGCGGTTGAGCCGGCGGGCGAGAGCCGCACGGACGCTGCCATCATCGGCGATATGTGGGAGCGCGTGTTCAACCTGTACGACACCAAGGGCGGTACGGCGACGGATCCGATCCTTAAGGCCCGGTGGGACTACGTGACGTCCGACAGCATCGATCTGGTGAAGGTGGCCTGGGCGATGAACGGCTATGTCGTCGAGGACAGCGACTGGGGCGGCGGCGAGCTGGTGCTTTTGGAAGGCGCCGACGGGCTGCGCGCCGACGGCTCGACGGCCTGCGGCGCGGCTTTCCTGGCGGGGCTGTGGTCGAACGGCGCCAGTGCGGCCGATGCGGCCGAGCAACCCGTGGGACGTCGCGACGGCGCCGACGAGAGCGGTCTGGGGCTCTTCCCCGGCTGGGGCTTCACATGGCCCGGCAACGTGCGGGTGCGCGGCAACCGGGCGAGCGCGAATTTGGCGGGCCAGCCGTGGGTGCGCGAGCGCAATCTCCTTACTTGGGAGGGGGAGAGCTGGGCCTGCATCGACGCGCCCGACTTCCCGATTCTGCGCGACGGACGATGGCTCGAGCCGGACAACCAGGCCTTCCCCGGTACCTGGGAACAGGTGGGCCTTTTGGTGTCCGATCGACTGGGCGACGGGCCTGTGCCCGAGCACTACGAACCGTTGGAGTCCCCGTTGAACAATCGCCTGAACGGGGCTTACGCCTCTCCGGTGCTGCTGGCGGCCGCCGCGAAGATGCCCGGTGCCGCAGGCGATGACGGGGCGGTGGATGCCGCCGTGGCCGATGCGCTGGCGCCGGACTACTCCTCTATGCAGGCGGATCGCGCGGCCTATCCCATTGCGGCGGTCATCAACGGCGCGGACGGCCGCGACGGCGCCCGGCGCGCCCTGAGCGAGACGCTGGCTGCCGCGGAGCCCGGCTGCTTCGTGGAGATGTCGGCGAGCTTGGCTCGCATTCGCGGCCTGGCCACGGGGGAGTGGGTCCGCGTGTTCAACGAGCGCGGATCCGTGGAGGCGCCGGTGCTCGTCACCGACCGCATCCGCCCCTTCCAATGCGAGGACAACGAGGGCCACTATGTGTGCTTGAACGGCATGACCCTCGGCGACGAGGGCGCTGCGGCAGCCGTGTGGGGCGTTTTGGCCCCTGCGGCAGAAAGCCCCGTGGGGGCGGCCCGCGACGTCAAGGGTTTCCTGGTCGATATCGAGAAGGCGTAGGGGGCATCATGGCTGACAAGGCAATTCTTTTCGATAGCAGTCGGTGCTCTGCCTGCCAGGCGTGCGTCGCTGCCTGCAAGGGACGCTTCGGCTTGGCGCCCTCCGCGTCCGATTCGTCTTCAGAGAACGAGACGGCGCGCGCGTTCGGGCGGGCGGCCGTGCTGGACGAGGAGGCGCCGCTTGCCGTGGCGCGCTTCGAGCGCACGCTGGCCGACGGCAGCACGGTATGGGAAGCGGCCCGCGCTGGCTGCGTGCACTGCGCCCAGGCGCCTTGCGCGGAGGTGTGCCCCACGGGGGCTGTGGCGGTCAACGGGGAAACGGGCTTCGTCGCGCTGGACGCGGCGCGTTGCGTGAGCTGCCACTTGTGTTCCATGGTGTGCCCGGCCGCGGCCCCGCGTCATCGGGGCGAGCGCGGTGAGGTGCTTTTGTGCGACGGGTGCGCGGCCGAGGTGTCCGAGGGGGGCGTGCCCGCTTGCGTGGCCGCCTGCCCGCTGGATGCTCTGGCCTTCGACGAGCGCGATGCCATTGTGTCCCGGGCCAATGAGCGCGCGGCGGCGCTGCGCGAGCGCGGCTGGGCCGCAGCCTCGGTGCTCGGCGTGAGCGAGCAGGGCGGACACCGCGTGGTGCAGGTGATGAAGTACGGCGTGGGCGGCTCCATGCACGAGGCGCTGGCGTCTACCGGCGAGGTGGAATGGCTCGATGCCGTAAAGATGGCCGGTCCTGTGTCCGTGGGCGTCCTCGGCCTTGCCGCTGCGGGCGCCGTGGCGGGGTTGGCGGTCGAGTCCTCGCGCCAGCGCGCTGCCGAGGTCGAGGCGGCCGCCGCTTCAGCGGGCACCTTCAATCCGCTGCTCGACGAGGAGAATATCGAAGGCGGGGAGGGTACCGATGGCGATGCGCGCGAGGTCGTGGAAGAGACCGCTCTTCAGGCCGCTCTGCGCCGCCGCAACGCCCTGCGTTCCAAGAAGGGCGCCACACCGGCCGCCGCCGCAGCTGCTGCAGTGGCCGCCGTGCCGGTGGAGGAGTGCCACTGGTACAATGCCGATGCTGTGGGCGACGATGAGGCGGAAGGCTTCGAGCCGCGCCTGGTGAGCTGCGGTCGTGCGCGCTTCGGCATGAAGGACTACGGCGTTGCGGACGGCTGGGGCGAGGACTTTGCCGGCGATGCGGACGACGCCGTCGAGATTCCCGTGGTGGACGAGTTGAGCGACACCGGCGAGCTGTACGACGTGGAGGAGTTCAACCGCCTTCTGGCCGAAGACGCCGCCCTCGCCGAGGAGGCCGGGGAGACTGATGATGCCGAAGAGCCCGGTGATCCCGAGCCGGCCGATGGGCTCGAGGCGATTGATGATTCTGAGCCAGTTGACGACACTGGGGAAGAAGAGTCGGCTACAGAGCGTTCATAACGAATAGCGCATCTCTCGGCTATCCCGCGGTATCTCCATTCGTGCTAGAATGAAGACAGCTGTGGGGGACGGTTCGGTTCGTCCCCCACGGGGCTTGAAACCCGCTCGTCGTTGGTAGCGCAGGGCGGGTTTTACTTTGTCTTCAGGTAGTTCAGCTTGGCTTTGAGCTCGTTGTAGTGGCGTCGCTCCTCGGGAGTCCAGGGGTCGAAGAGGATGGTGCGTAAGGCTTCTTCGGCGCTGTCGCCAGCTCCCTCGCGGGGGAACAGACGCGTTTGGCTTCGGTCGTAGAGGGCGATCTCGTCGAACATTCCGCTTGCTTCCAGGACGCCGAGGTTGGAGACGATCTGGTCGATGATCTTGTTGTGGTGCGCCGGATCGGTGGCTCGGGGCGTGGTGCCGGCCACGCGCATCTCCTCGTAGCGTATCTGGCAGCTGACGAGCGATATCTTCGGCTTTACGGCCATGAGCGCGAGGGACACCCCGTAACCGCGCTGGCGCAGCAGCTCCGCCGTTTTCAGGGGCACCTCTGCCGTGCGCAACGTGCTCTCGATGACGAGGTTGTACCCGATGCGCGAAAGCGAGTCGATAAGCGCCTCGGTCATGCGTCCTGCCCATGGCGCAGTATAGTTAACGGCCTCGTCTCCGTAGATGCGCTGAAGCTCCAAGAAACGGGGGTGGAACTTTCGATAGTCGTCCCCGTTGATGCTGATGCCATTGCCGTCCAGTCGGCGATGGATGATCTTGTGGAGCGTGGTTTTCCCTGCCCCGCTCTGGCCCCCGAGCAAAAAAGCCTGAGGTGGCGATTCAAGGGTAGGGCGATAGGCGTTCAGGAGATTCCAGCGCAGCTCTTCGAACTTTTCGCTGAACTCCCTCTCCGTGTACTTCTCTTCGTCACTCATAGTTAGGCCGCCTTTGCGAGCTGGGTCGAGAGGAATTGCTGAAAGCCTTTCAGCTGCCCTCGTATCTCGTCGATAGTATGCTGATTGGCCGCCGACTCTGAGAGAATTTCGGGTACGAGCCGAGCGATCTGTTGCTCGATGTCGTCATAGATTATCGTCAGCTCGTCGTTGCCTTTGAGCTTCGCGTCGGCGCGCGCTCGGGAGATTTGCGCCATAATATCCCAGGCGGATTCGTTCAACACCTCCTGCTGCAACGTTATCTCGTAGATTTCCGTCATGGTCATGATGTCTCCTCCCTCGTCAAAGGTCACTTCCGCGTAGACGATCTTCTCGACCGATGCGCGCTGCTTGGGGGTAAGCGCGTCGCCGTCGCGCTCGAGGCAGCCGGCCATGAACTCGGGAATCATGGCGGCGCGAATGAGGTTGGCGTTGGCCTTGGTGGGGGCGATACCCTTCTCGTAGCGAGTGATGCTGGCCTCGCCGATGCCGAGTAGCCGCGCAAAGGCCTGTTGGGAGAGCCCGTAGTGCTTCCGGATCTCCTTAATTTGCTGGGACATGTCGTGTTCTCTCATGATTATCCAATCTATAGATTGCCTAATAGGGGTATTATATCAGCTAGATTAGGACATATTCGACATGAATTCGAGAAAATGATAGAGAAAACTCAGCAACATATCAATCAAAAGATAGAAAGAGGGCGATCCCTGTGAGACCGCCCTCTTCGATGGGGGAATATGATAAGTGCGCCCTCGTCGGCCCCAGGGCCACTGTCGGTGCCTAGTCGCGGGTTAGTTTGCGGTGGAGGCGGTGGGGCTTGGCGGCTTCCTTGCCGAGGCGTGCCTCGCGGTCGGCCTGGTAGGCCTCGAAGTTGCCCTCGAAGAAGTGCCAGCGGCCCGGATTCTCGTCGTCGCCTTCCCAAGCCAGAATATGGGTGGCGATGCGGTCGAGGAACATGCGGTCGTGGCTGACCACGACCGAGCAGCCGGGGAAGTCGAGCAGCGCCGCCTCCAAGCTGGAGAGGGTCTCCACGTCCAGGTCGTTGGTGGGCTCGTCCAGAAGGAGCAGGTTGCCGCCCTCCTTCAGGGTGAGCGCCAGGTTCAGCCGGTTGCGCTCGCCGCCGGAGAGCACGCCTGCGGGCTTCTGCTGGTCGGCTCCCTTGAAACCGAAGGCGGCCACGTAGGCGCGGGAGGGCACTTCCGTCTCGCCGACCATCATGTAGTCGGTGCCACCGGACACCACTTCCCACAGCTTCTTGTCCGGATCGATCCCGGCGCGGTTCTGGTCGACGTAGGCGATCTTCACCGTCTCGCCGACTTCCAGCTCGCCGCCGTCGAGCGGCTCTAGGCCCACGATGGTCTTGAAGAGGGTGGTCTTGCCGACGCCGTTGGGGCCGATCACGCCCACGATGCCATTGCGGGGCAGCTCGAAGGACAAGTCGTCGATGAGCACGCGGCCGTCGAACTCCTTGTGCAGGTTCTTCGCAACGAGCACCTTCGAGCCCAAACGAGGGCCGGCGGGAATCTGGATCTCCGCGAAGTCGAGCTTCTTCGCCTTGCCGGCCTCGGCCACCATGGCGTCGTAGTTGGCCAGACGCGCCTTCGACTTCGCCTGACGGGCCTTCGGCGAGCTGCGCACCCATTCAAGCTCGCGCTCCATGCGGCGGGCGAGCTTGGCCTGGGCCTGTCCCTGGGCGGCCATGCGGGCGGCCTTGGTCTCCAAGTAGGTGGAGTAGTTGCCCTTGTAGGGGAAGAGCTGCCCGCGGTCCACCTCGCAGATCCACTCGGCGGCGTGGTCGAGGAAGTAGCGGTCGTGGGTGACGGCGAGCACGGCGCCCGGGTAGGTCTTCAGGTGTTGCTCGAGCCAGAGCACCGATTCGGCATCCAGGTGGTTGGTGGGCTCGTCGAGCAGCAGCAGGTCGGGCTGTTCCAGAAGCAAACGGCACAGCGCCACGCGACGGCGCTCGCCGCCGGAGAGCACGCTGACGGGCGCGTCCGGGTCGGGGCACTGCAGCGCGTCCATGGCCTGGGAGAGCTGGGAGTCGAGGTCCCACCCGTTGGCGGCGTCGATCTCGTCCTGCAGTTTGCCCATCTCGTCCATGAGCGCGTCGAAGTCGGCGTCGGGCGCGGCCATCTCCTCGCCGATCTGGTTGAAGCGCTCCACTTTGGCCAGCACATCGGCGAAGGCCATCTGAATGTTCTCGAGGACGGTCTTGTCCTCTTCAAGCGGCGGCTCTTGCAGAAGAATGCCCACGGTGTAGCCGGGCGTCAGGCGCGCCTCGCCGTTGGAAACCTCCTCGAGGCCGGCCATGACCTTCAGCAGGGTGGACTTGCCCATGCCGTTGGGCCCCACGACGCCGATCTTCGCGCCGGGGTAGAACGACAGCGTGACGTCGTCGAGAATAACCTTGTCGCCCACTGCCTTGCGAGCCTTGTACATTTGGTAGATGAACTCTGCCATGATGCTCCTGTTCCCTCTGCTCGGTCCCTCGGCCCGCAGCGCGAGGCGCATGCGAGAAGGCCGTCTCGCCGAGCGAGCCGTCCAATGCTTGGGCGGTATTTTCCCAGAAGTAACCGACGGGTGCTATGGCGCCTTCGCGATACTGGAAGAAAACCGCGACTTGTGGCTTAGGGCGATGGGGGTTGCTGTGAGATAATATGCGCCGTATCTTTTAAACAATCGGTCTCCTTGCAAAGGATTTCCCCATGCCCCAGTCTCCCATTCGCGTCCTTTTCGTCTGCCACGGCAACATCTGCCGATCGACTATGGCCGAGTTCGTGCTGAAGGACATGGTGGCGCGGCGGGGGCTTGCCGAGCAGTTCCGCATTGAGTCGGCGGCGACGAGCACCGAGGAGATTGGCAACCCGGTGCATCCGGGCACGGCGGCGGTGCTGCGCGAGCATGGTATCGGCGGCTTCGAAGGCAAGCGCGCCCGCCAGCTGCGCCGCGCCGATTACGACGCCTTCGACTTCATCATTGGCATGGACACGGCCAATATTCGCAACATGAACTGGATCCTCGGCGGCGACCCGGACGGCAAGGTGCTCAAACTCTTGGAATTCGCCGGCACCAACCGCAGCGTCGACGACCCCTGGTACACGGGTGATTTCGAAACCACCTATGCCGACGTGTGCGATGGCTGCGAGGGGCTGCTGGCGTATTTGGGCGTTTGAGGCTGGACTCTGATGTGGGGCACTGTGGTGGTTCTCTGCCAAAGCGCGTTATCGTGTGCTCGCTGGCCATGGTGCTCATGGCTGCGGGGGAGTTGACGGGGGCGGTCATCTGGGTGTCGAGTACTGGTTTGGAGATGATGAACGATCAGCTTGCCCTGACCTATGCCCCGCTCACCATCTTCATGGGGCTGGCGGGCTACGGGCTTGTGATGACGCCGGCCATGATCGGCATGGGGAAGGTCGTGCACCGCTTCTTTCCCGACGCGAAAAAGGGCCGACGCGGCCGACGTGCATCAGGGGCTGCCTCTCCGGTGTGGATACGGCGATTGGCGCTGTTTCCCCTGATGCAGGTGCCGCTCATCTTCATTGTGCTGAGCATTTGCTTCAGCGTCACGCGGGGAGAGACTGCGTTCGTTGTCGCTTCCACGGCAATTTTGCTGCTGTGCGCGGCTATTGATGCGCTGCTGTTTCTGCAGATGCGCCGTTCTGCCGAGAGGCAGCGGGCTGAGATTAAGGCGGCGTTTCTGGAGGAGCGATTGGCGGGATATCTGCGCGAGCTGACCGCCGTGCAGGAGCTCCTTGGCGACACCGCGCGCCTGCGCCACGATCTGCGCAACCACCAGGCCGTGGTGGCGACGCTGTGCGAGCGCGGGGATCGCGCCGCTGCTTTGGACTATCTTGAGGATGTTGCGAACTCCCTTTGACGTTCCGGGCTCTCTTTAAAGAAAGGCATCTCATGAGCCACTCGATTCTCCATCGCATCTCGTTTCTGCTGTATCCCGCAAGCCAACTCGTCATGGTGGCGGTGTCGGCTGTTTGGATCGTGCGTCTCCAGCTGCCCGAGGTGTATCTCTGGGTTGTGGGGCTTCTCGCGCTGGCTTGCATTCCCGTCGATTTCCAGCTGTTCCGCGAGGTGCGCAAGACGCAAGAGGCCGACATTCTGCGCGAGCGGGTGCGCATGCTGGAGGAGCAAGAGCGCGTGCAGGTGGCCTATCGCGAGCAAATCGCGGCCGATATGGAAGACATCATGAAGCTGCGCCGCGAGGTGGCGGAGGAGATGGACGAGGCGGTGCGACGCCTGCGCGAGCAAGAGGAGGGGAGCGCCCAGGAGCGGCTTTCGCGCGCTGTCGACATCATGGGCTCGACGGCCTTTCGCCTGTGCGAGCATCGCTCGGCCGATGCGGTGGCGACGATGAAGCTGAAGGCGTGCGAGGAAGCGGGCGTGCGCCCCCGGTTCTCCCTTGAGATACCCCACAACGTGGGGGTGCCGGCGGTGGAGTTGTGCGCGGTGATTGCGAATCTCGCGGACAATGGTCTGGCGGCTGCTTTGCGGGCGCGGAATGCGGGCGGCCCGGGCGCGTCGAGCGAGCCGGGTGCGTCGAGCGCGTCGAGCGCGTCGGGCGAGCCGTTTCTGTCGCTGCGCTCCTCGGTGCGGCAGGGCCATTTGGTGATTGAGGCCAAAAACAGCATCTCCGAAGCCGATCGCGTTGCCTGGGAGGAGTCCGCGAAACGGTCGCGCAAGCGGCAGCGCACCTGGGATGAGGCTCATGGCTGGGGGCTTTCTATTATCTCCGGCATCGCGCAACGACACGGGGGATCTTTGGAATGCGCCATCGAGGACGGCGTGTTCCGCGCTACCGTGATCATGCGGTTGGGCAGCGCTTCCGACGCCGCAGCGAGGGGCGAGGCTGAGCGCACTTTGCCCGATCGCGCAGCTTGCGCGGATGATTTGGAGCTGGCCGGAGGCGTGCTGTGATGCCGGCGCATCTTCCCGCTGGATGACGGCAGAAGCGAGCGGGTCGGGCGACGGGGAGCTGCGTGGCTTCAGCGGTTTGCTCTCTTCCCGCTGATCCAGGTTGCGCTCATCTATTCTATGGTGTGGATCGCCTTCGATGTTATGCGCGGGGATGGGGCCTGCATGATGGCAACAGCGGCGCTTTTCGGGACGCGATCGATTTCTGAGTCCATTAAAGCACATATTCCAGATTAAGAAGCGGCAGCTTAGTGGTGCCTCAAAATGGGTGGTGCTTTGATCAGGCATTTTGTCATGGACTCGTCAGTTGCCCTTTCGAATCCTCAAGATTCAACTTGGAAGAAGCGCACGAGTATAGGTTCATCTGATCGATCGGAAGTGGAGCTATGAAATACTTCTTTCGGCATATTGCCGTGCTTCTTCTCTGCAGTGTAATGTTGGGCATTGATGGCTGCACGTCTCCAGAGAACCAGAGCGAACTGTCAGAAGCGATTCAATCGGATGCTATCGAAGCGGAGGAGTATCCCGACAGTTCTCCTTTTGACGCAGAGCCGAAAGAGCAGGAGATAGATCAAGAGCCTAGTTTAGATAGATCAAGCGATACGGGGGACTTAGATATTCCTGACGATTCCGAGAAACTATCGTACAGCGAACCGGCTCCTAGTGATTTGGCGATTGTTCAAGACATACGGCCCTCCTTTTCCCATGGGCTCAAATCTGCTGAGTATCAGAAGTATATCGTGCTGCACGATACAGAGGGCGACAGCGACCCTGCTTCTGTTATTGACTGGTGGGATTCGAATGGCAATTTGGTCGCCGCTCATTTTGTCATCGGCAAAGACGGTTCAATTTCTCAATGCGTTCCTCTTGATGAGATTGCGCATCATGCTGGCTATGGCGACACAGGTCACAATGAGAAGTATGGTCTAATAGAAGATGGGCGCGACGATATGGAGGGTTCTTCGCCCATTGGGTCGTGGGCATCAGATTACGGCATGAATGCGTGGTCTGTGGGTATTGGGCTAGTTCATAGGGGCGGCGAAGGGGACTATCCTGCGGCGCAGCTCGAGGCTCTCGATGGTCTCATCGCGTACATCGACAGCTACTATGGGTTTGAAAGCGAGATAATCGATCACAAAGCATGGCGTAGCGGCAATTCGGACACGTCGGAAGAGTTTTCCGCTTATCTCGAAAACTATCAAGATCATCGCAGACACAACTGAAAGAAATGCTTTTTGGCACTCGCCTCTGTTATGGGGCGACTGCGGGAGCGAATCTGCTTCGATGGTCTTCGTGTCTCTTGAATATGTCATTTGTGTCATATATAGTGCATACGCATAACGTGCGAGGAGAAGGTTATGCTTGTGTTTCAGTCTCATTGTTTTTTGAGCGATTCTTGCGAAGAACTCTGTGCTCTTTCCGCTTTGCGCCATAGAAGCATGGCGAAACGGACGATTGCAGTAGCGGAGACGGCTACGAAGGGAAAGAGCTCGGACCGAAATGCTTCGCATGTGATTCCCCTTGGGTTGGCTGCCGAGCAGGAGGCAAGGCTTGCTAAACGCCGAGAAATCATGGAGCGAGCGGATCGAAGGCGCGTGAGCCTCGCTAGAGACATTCCATCTCCGCTTTCTATGCTATCGGAAGCGAGAGACGAGAGGGACGATGCCTTCGGTAGGACCATTGAAGGACTTCTAGAATCAGGCCTGCGATTGTAGTGGCTCCGATGCCGTCGCATCGCGCGAGGCAGCAAGCCGCTCGCCGGGGGTCGATGTCATTGATGACATCGAAACGACTGAAAATGACGAGCGAGCAAGAGCCCCGTTGAAGCGGACGGGTTCTTGTGGAATTCTTCTCCGGGTGAAGCTGGGGCTCTTGCTCTCTCGTGCGTCCGAGCTTTGCCTGAGTTTTGCTCTCGAGTGCCCGAGCCTTGCCCGAGCTTCGCCTGGAGTCATCGGGCGCATCGCGGAGCAATTCGAAGTGTTCGAAAGGAAGAGACTGGTGGATTCGATTGCGGTGCTGATCGACGTGATTGATTTGTGCATCGAGCCTTGGATCATGGCTTTGGCAGCAACGCAGATATTGCCGATGCGAAGGCGTGGCCTTTTTCTGGCTCTCGAGCTCATCGGCACCCTTCTTTGGGCGTTTGTCTTCGGGACGGTGCTCTCATGGTTCTGGACGGGCCTTGTGGTGTGCGGCATCCTGGAGTTTGTGCTGCCGCTCCTCTTTTGGAGGGGTTCCCCGTTTCGCAAGGTGAGCGCCCTGTTCGTGATTCAGCTGTGCTCGATAGTGGCGGGAGCCGTTGTCTGGACGTGCTGGGAGGCCATCTTCGGCATGCCGATCCCCGAGGACTCCACGGCCGAGTTTGCGCTGTATCGAAGCGATCTGGGGAAATGGCTCATCTACGAGATTCTCGACATGGGCCTCTCGGCAATACTGCTGATACCTGCGGTTGTCCTGTTTCGGCGTTGGGCATGGCGCACGGCCGACACGCGGGGTAGCGTCGTCTTCGCCGGATTGCTTGTGGCTCAGCTGCTTATGGCCAGCGTCCCCATGATCTGCATGGCCCGTTCGCTGGGGACGGGCGCCTATGCGGTCATTGCGTTGATTCTGCTGGTGTATCTGGTGGTCGGCATTGGGGCCATCGTCGCCTCGTGGCATTGGGAAGTTGCCGCCCGCGCCCAGCGCCGCAGCGAAGAGCTGGCTCGCCAGCGCGTTGCCTACCTCGAGGAGTACGAGAACGCTCAGGCCCAGGTGAGGGCTGTTGCCCATTTGCGGCACGATCTTCGAAACGAGATGGCGGCGGCCCGCGCGCTGCAGGAGAGGGGGCGCGCCGAAGAGGCTCGCCGGCTTCTTTGCGCTATGGCGGAACGAGTTTCGACGGAGGAGATGCCAGAGGGAGGTTCGTTGTGACGGCGTCGATGGCTGAGGTTGTTCTGTGCTCCGCTCTGCTTTCGGCCATGGCCCTCTGGTACGGCGTGCGCATGGGTGCCGTACCGCTCTCGAGGCGCTTGGCTGCGATGGCGATTCCCCTGACCCAGGCATGCGCTCTTGTCGCGTTCGGCGCCTTTGCTATGCGCGATCCCTTTCTGGATCGATTTGTTCCCTACGTTGTTTTCGCCACGGTAGCGTGTCTGGTGGCCGATGGTCTCGCACTGCCGAGCCTTTCGCTGGGTGCGCGCAAGGAGTCGGCCCAGGATCAGGCCCGTGCGGCAGCTGAGCTGCTGGAAGCGACACGTCAGGGCGCGGCTGCTGCTCGGCGAGAGGTGCAAGAGGCAGACGACGTGCGTCGTGGCATGGTTCAGGCGCTGAATCGGGCGATCGAGCAGTGCGGTACGGACGAGGTCGTCGGTGCAGGAGAGCTTGCAGTCGGGTCGCCCTTTGCGCGCTATTGCCGCAACGACGTTGTCGATGCGCTTTTGGCTCTAAAGGCGCGTCGCGCAGGCGAGGAGGGAGTTGCCTTTGAGGTGCATGCCGACGTCCCCGCCAGAGTGTCCATCAGCGATGTAGACTTGTGCGCTTTGCTCTCGAATATGCTCGACAATGGCATCAACGGGGCCGTGAAGGCTGAGGGCAGGCGATTCGTGCGCCTGGACGCCTCGGTGCATGGCGCTATGCTTGTTGTGCGGGTGGTCAACAGTTGCAGCCCCAAAAGCGGCGGCGCCCCTTCGGCGAAGCCGGGGCGACAGCGGCGGTGCGCCGTGGACTCCCATGGTTGGGGCCTCGATATCTTGGGGGCGCTGGCGGAGCGCTACGACGGGTCTTTCGAGAGTGCCGCCGAGGGAGACCAGTGGGTGGCGAGCTTGATAGTGCGCTGCCGGTAGATTAGCCGGCGGCTGGAAGGCGGGTAACCGGCGGCAGAAGGGCCGCTGAGTCTCGCGGCATAGGGCCGAACGGGCTTTGAATGACGCCAACCGCGAAGGTCAGGGCGTGTGCCGTTCCCCGAAGTGATTTGCATTTTGTGACAACATTCCGACTGAAAATGACATGGTGCGGAGGGAATGAATCCTCTTTTGAGATAATAACAGCTTGCGATGGCCGCCGCGCGCAGCGGGGCCGTTTGCGCATTCGGGAGCCGAAAACGAGAAAGGACGATGCGTGTACACTGTGGCCGTTGTCGATGACGACCTTCGCCAATGCAGGATCCTGGCGGACATGATCGCCGATGCGCCGTTCTCGTCCTTCGATATCCTCACCTTTCAGAGCGTGCCCGATCTCGAAAGCTTCCAGGCCCACCACGGGCCGGTGGACATCTGCCTCATGGATGTGCGCATGGACGACGACACGGGACGATTCTCCGACGGCATCGAGGCGGTCTCGCGGCTGTTTCCCGAGGGCTGCGGTACCCAGGTAATTTACGTGACGGGCTACGTGGAATACGCCACGCCGGTCTACGAAACGCCGCACGTGTACTTCCTGCTGAAGCCCGTGCAGGCCGAGCAGCTTTACGCTGCGCTCGGCAAGGCGCTCGAGCGGCTCGCGTCGCAGACGGGCGCCTATTTGCCAGTGACCTGCGGCGGCGCGGTGAGGCGGCTTCCCGTGGGCAAGATCATCTACCTTGAGAGCAACCGTCGCAAGGTGATCGTGCATATGGTCGACGATACGGTGGAGACCTACGCAAAGCTGTCGGATTTCGAGGACCAGCTGCCGCCGAACTTCGTGCGCAGCCACATGAGCTTTCTCGTGAACATGAACTATCTTGAGTGGGTGGATGGCAAAACCGCCACGCTTTCCACGGGCATACAGCTGCCGGTGAGCCGCCAGCGCTCCGTGGCCACTCGCGAGGCCTTCCACCGCCATTTGCGCGGGTTTTTGTAGGGCCTTCTACTTCTTCAGCAGGTGGCGGATGACGGCTACGGGGTGATGGAGGATCATCCGCGGACCGGCGTAACGCATGATGGCGCGGATCTGCTCGCGCTGGGCGGGGGCGTAGCAGTGGTTGCCGCATTCCTCGCAGCTTGTTTTGTGGGCCATGGACCGACAGCGCTCGGTGCGCAGGACGCAGTAGTCGTCGATGGCCTTGCACGCGGGGCAGAGCGCCTCGCCGGCATGGCTGGTCTCGGTGCGTGCGGTCGCCTCGTGGTTGCCGGCGCAATAAATCGCCACCATGTTCGAGATGGTGCGCTTCTCGCGCTCGCGGCGGCGAGCGACTTTGGGGATGTCAGGTATTCTTGCCATGGTGCGCACTTTAGCAGAGGATGCGCCTAGCATTGGGAGCGCTGCAAAACTACATAGCGGTTGAGGTTGCCCTGCTTGCCGTCGGCGGAGAAGCGGGCGACCTCACGCAAGGGGAGGGAGGCGGTGGACGCGCAGCTGCTGGCAGAAGGTGCGTTGGGGTTGTGGATGGGGGCGAGGAGGGCATCGATTTCGTCCTCGGGCGTATGGTGGCAGAAGCGGTAGACGCCCTCTGCGTGCTGCCAACCGAGGAGAAAGTCGTTTTCTTGGAAGGTGGGGAGGCAATGGGTGGCGCGGCCCTCGGCGGTGACCGTGGCGGCTTTGGCAGCCACGCGCGGGTCGTTCAGGAACTGCCAGAACGACACGACGGCAAAGCCGCCGGGCCGCAGGGAGCCGAGGAGCCCCTCGAGAACCCGGGCGCGCAGGGCGAACGTCGGCAGGTGGTGCATGAGCCCGAAGGCGACGGCGAGGTCGTGCGGGTTGCGGGGGAGGCGGTCGGCGAAGGTGCCGTCGAGGAGGGATTCCACGATGTCGAGGGCGCGGAGATCTACGGTGGTCTTTTCGGGGAGGTTCGTGCCCTGTCCTGAAGCATCTCCTCCTTTCGTTTTGGAAGCAGCAGAGGAGCTGCTAGGGCTGTGCGGAAAGGCGGCAGATAGGGCGCCGATTGCGGGAGATGCCAGATCGGGGCAGTTGTCGAGGGCGGTGATGCGCAGGGGGGCGTTCGTGTGTTCGGCGAGGAAGCGCTCGAAGCGGAGGTTGCCGCAGCCAAGGTCGAGGATGGTGAGGGGCGCCCCGGAATCGCCGGCACTGTCATCGGGGACGCGGGCGACGTGGCTGGGGAAGGGGCCTTGCACGGCATCGTGGGCCGTGATGAGCTCCCAAGCCTTCTCCCAGCCATGCCAAGGGGCTTGCCTCGTGGCCGAGAACGAGGCGGCCTCGCGGGCGTAGAAGTCGCTCGTGAGGGCGTTCAGCTTGCGGATGACCTGGGGGGAGTAGGCGCCGGGTTGCGAGGCGCTCTGCGTGGTCGTTGCTCCGGATGCGGAAACGCGTTGCTCGTCGGCGATGCTCATGGCAGCGGCCGCTTCTGATAGAGCCCGGCGTCCTTAAAGCCGAGGTTGCGGTAGTAGACGCGGGTGCCCACGGCGCTGATGACGTTAATCGCGGTGTACCCGGCCGCCGTTGCTTGGGCGCAGGCCTCTTCCACGAGCGCCCGCCCGAGACCCAGATGCTGGGTGCCCTCGCCGGTGCGGTGCAGGGCGGCCACTTTCCCGTACACATGCACTTCGCGGATCATGGCCTCCTGCGGCGCGGAGGGGGAAGCAAGCGAGGAACCCCTCGCCTCGCTTTGCTCGCTCTTGATGGGAGGGGGAGAGGACTCGTTGGCGGTGTCGCGGGGAAGTGCCGTCGGCAGTGACAGGCGGCAGAAGCCGGCGATCTTGTTCTCGGGGGTGATCCATTCAAGGAAGCGCTCTTCGGTGGTGGCGGTCTGGTAGGCGATGGTCTGAAGGGAAAGGTCGCCCACGGCGGCGCCTTCCACAGAGATTTCGCGGGAGCGAATCTCGGCAACCTCCTCGTCTGTGGCATCAACGGCGGCTTCTACCACTTGGCGCAGGTTGGTCTTCTTGTTGCCGGCGAGGATGTCGGTGGCGGAGATGTCGCGGATCATGCGGGAGATGCGTGTCCAGGGCGGGGTGGCCAGCACGTCCTGGACGAGGACTTCCACGAGCTCTTCCTCGGTGTAGGGGCGCCAGCAGCCGGCCTCGTAGCAGTCGGTGAGTTGGGCGCTTTCCACAAGGCAGCAGGGATAGAGCTTCACCTCGTCGGGCAGAAACGCCGGGTCGGTGACGAGACGACGGTAGTCGGCAATGTCGGAGACGGGGTCGGCGCCGAGCAGGTTCACCATGAAGTGCACGTGGCTTTTGAAGCCGAACTGCCGCAGCAGGGCCATGGCGTCGGCGATACGCGCGGACGTGATGGCACGGCCGTTGGCGGCGAGCGTCTCGTCGTTCAGGCTTTGGATGCCGATCTGCACCTTGGTGCAGCCGAGTGCGCGCAGAGTGCGGCAGGCCTCGGCGGTGACGAGGTCGGGGCGCGTTTCCACCACCAGCCCGACGACGCGCTTCGGTGCCGTTTCGTTGGCGCGATGCAGGGCGAAAAGATCGTCCCAGGAACAGCTTTGCGGCACCTCTTCCTCGCTGTAGGCCTCCCGCCACGCCTCGTTGTAGGTGAGCTCTCCGGCGTCGATGCGCTGTTGAAGCGGGGCTGCCGCGGCGGCCAGGGCATCGCGGTCGCGGGGGAGGCCGCGTCTCTCGTACCATGTCCGGCGCTCAGTCGCCTCGCGGACGCGCTCCTCGTCGGAAAGGTTCAAGGCGCGGAAAAGCTCGCCTGTGAACCAGCGCTGGTAGCTTTCGGGGTAGTCGCTCCAGGTGCCGCCCAGCACGATAAGCTCCACTTTGTCGGTGACGTGCCCCATGGCCGTGAGCGCGCGCAGACGGGCGGCCACCTGCAGGAAGGGGTCGAACCAGCAGCGCTCGGCCCGCTGGCAGGCCGGCTCGTCGGAAAGATAGCTCTTCGGCATACGGATGTCGTTCGGGCAGAACACGCAGGCGCCCGAGCACGGCCAGGGCTTCGTGAGCACGGTGATGGTGGCCACGCCCGAGGCGGTGCGCCGGGGCTTGGCCTGCAGAAGGCGCACGAGGGCCGCGTCGGTCGCCTCGCTCACCTTCCACGCCGCCCACCGCTCGGGGTCCTCAGCCTTCACGTGCAGGTAGAAGGGGAGGAGTCGCCGCTTGGCCACCTGGCGCGTGCCGTCGTGGGCGGCGCGGTTGTGCCGACGCACCAGCTTGTCGAGCCATGCGGCGTCGGCGCTGCTGCCGGCTCCTTCGCCGCCAACGACGCCGCTGCGCACGGCCTCGATTATTTCCAGGAGTGCTTCTTCCATAAGAATGCAAAAGATACCAGGTTCGCCCAAGGAAGTCAGCGAGGTGCCTGTCGGAATCGCAGCGTCGACGGGTCCGTTCGTCTCGTTAGGGCGAACGGAACTATAGGGCGTCCTTGATGGCGGCGAGCAGCTCGTCGTAGGTTTCCAGGGCCGGCAGCTCCGGGTACTCGGCCTTGATGGCGTCGGTGGTGCGGAACAAAAAGCCGGCCTTCGAATCCAGGATCATACCCAAATCGTTGTGGGAGTCGCCGGCGGCGATGGTCTGCATGCCGCAGGAGTGCAGCGCACGCACCGTGGTGAGCTTGGTCTCGGGGCAGCGCATGGCGAAGTCGGTGATGGTGCCGTCTTCGGCGACAACGAGCTCGTTGCAGAACAACGTCGGCCAGCCGAGCTTCTCCATGAGGGGCTTGGCGAACTGTTCGAAGGTGTCGGAGATGATGATGACCTGGGTGAGGCTGCGCAGCTCGTCCAAAAACGCGCGGGCGCCGGGCATGGGGTCGATCTTCGCGATGGTCGCCTGCACATCGGGTAGGCCCAGCCCGTGCTCGGCCAGAACGTCGAGGCGCCACTTCATGAGCTTGTCGTAATCGGGCTCGTCGCGGGTGGTGCGCTTAAGCTCGGGGATGCCGGCTTCCTCGGCAAAGGCGATCCAGATTTCGGGAACCAGCACGCCTTCCAAATCGAGGCACACGACGTTCATAGGGCACTCCTTCCGTGGGCGGCGCCGGGCTTAAGGCCTGCGCGCCGCAGGGTATCGTCGGCAGAAGCGTACCCCACCGAAGGCGCCTTGCCGCCTCGGAAGCGGAAAGATGGCGCAGGGGGCGACTTCAGCGGTAGCGCGGGCGCCGGGATTGCTATACTGGGCGTTCCAAAAAGAAGGCGTCGGTGCGGCGCCGAAGGCGGCAAGAGCGAGGAGCACGGCTGTGACCAAGGTCATCAAGAGAGAACATGCGGAGCGGGCGCGGGCCCACGAGAGCGTGCTTTCCGTGCCCGAGGTCATGCGTACGGCCCCCGGCATCGCCATTCAGGGACGCAAGATCCGCTCGCTCGTGTTCTCGACGGATCTGGCCGTCATCTGCCACTGCGACGCCGATGCGGTGCTCGCGGTGTACCCCTTCACCTGCCAGCCGGCCATCACCCAGGCGCTCGTGGCCGCGTCCCAGCGCCCGGTGTTCAACGGGGTCGGCGGCTCCATCACCCAGGGCGAGCGCTGCGTGGAGGCGGCCCTGCACTCCGAGATGTCCGGCGTGGCCGCCGTCGTGGTGAACACGTCCATTCCCGTGGAATCCATCTCGGCGCTCGTGGAGAAGGTGGCCGTGCCCGTGTGCGTGACGGCCTGCACCGCCGATGACGTGGTGCGCCGCCAGATTGCGGCTGGCGCCTCCATCGTGAACGTGGCCGCCGGCTCGCGCACGCCCCAGGTGGTGGAGGCTTTGCGCTGGGAATACCCCGACCTGCCGATCATCGCCACGGGCGGCCCGACCGACGACGCCATCCGCGCCACCATTGCGGCCGGGGCCGACGCCGTCAGCTGGACGCCGCCGGCCATTGCCGATCTGGAGCGCGAAGTGATGGAGAAGGCCCGGCGCTTGGCGGCCGAGCTGTTGTAGAGCCCTGCAAGTGCGATCCGTAGGGGGCGACCTTGGTCGCCCCCTACGCAGCTGGGGGCATCATTCCGGTTGAGAGGGCTGACCAAGGTCAGCCCCTACGGGATGTGGGGCAAGCGAGATTGACCGGCTCCATGGGGTAAATCGGCGGCGCCCTAAAGCATGTGGGTGACGAGGTAGCCCTCGCGGATGCCGTATTTGCAGGGGATAACTTCGGCGGCGCCCAGCTCCTCTGCGAGCGTGCGCACGATGATCATGCCGGGAACGAGGCTGTGAACGCGGTCGGGGGCGGCTTTCACAGCGCGATGGGCGAAAACGGAGACGTCGCCCTGAAGGAGATCGGCGAGCCCTTCCATGTCCTTGCGGCTGATGCTCTTGGGCCGAGTGTCGTCGCCCCACACGGCGGCGACCATCTTCGCGAGGGCGCGCACCGATCCGCCGATGCCGTAGAGCCGCTCGCTTCGGTACCCCTCCAAATTCGGTAGCGCCTGGAGTTCTTTGCGGAACGCGTCGGCGATGGTGCGGCATTCGGCCGGGGTGGGAATGACGCAGCGCACGTAGTTCGCGTAGGCGAGCACGCAGCCGAAAGGTATCGAGATCCCCGCATGGTCGCCATCGGCCGCAAGGGCCGTCAGCTCCGTCGAGCCGCCGCCGACATCGATGAGCGTGCCTGCTGCAAGGGGTGTGCCGATGGAGGCGCCGACGAACCCGAGGTGGGCCTCCTCGCGGGCGGAGAGCACGCGCACCCTATGGTTGATGGCTGTCTCGATGGCCGCAGTCGCCGCTTCGGAATTCGCGCAGTTGCGCAGCACGGCGGTGGCGAAGATATCGACGCGCGCGCAGTTGAGGTTGTCGGCCAGCTTCAGCAGGTCGCCCAGCACGGTTACGGCTCGTGCGATGCCCGCGCTGGAGAGGGCCCCGTCGGTCACGTAGGCGGCAAGGCCGGCCATCTTCTTCTCGTCGACCAACGTGCGGAAGGGCTTGGCGGCATCTTCCCGCTTGGTCTCGTAAACGACCAGGCGAACCGAATTGGAGCCGAGGTCGATAACGCCGAGGCGTGCCATGAGGGTCCTTTCTCGAGGGTGCATTCCGCAGTGATTCCCTAGGGTAGCGCAACCTGCCGGCAAAGAGCCGCCCGATCGGTATGACCGGGCGGCTCGAAAGAGGGGGGCGGGTCGCGCGCTCGTCGCTAGGCGGCGATGACCACACGGTAATGGGCGTTGTCCCCGCAGCATGTCTGCAGAATGATCGACTCGCCGTAGTCGGTCACGCGGGACTGGATGTCCTCCCAGTAGGTGTCGTCGGGCACGATGAGCTCGTCGACGACGGAGTAGGTGCGCGTGTTCCTATCGGAGTCGCACACGGTGACGGGATCCCCGTTCTTCAGGGTCATGACGCAGGTGAAGTCGCCGGGGTTGTGACCGATGAAGTAGCCCCAGCTGCCATCGGTGGTGCTATCGGAGCCCATCCACAGTCCCGCACCGGAGGCGGGAGCCGAGGCGCTTTCGTAGGAGGGGACGTAGGTGACGATGTCCCCGTTCACGTCGATGGAGTCCGCTACCATTTCATCGCCTTCGGGGGAGATGGTCTCGAGGGGCTCGGTCACGTCGACGGCCTCCACGTCGATGGAATCGTCGGAGCCTTCGGGTGTCTCGCCGGCAGCGCTCGCGGCGGTCTTGGCTGTGGCATCGTGGCTCGCGCTGTGCTTGGCGGACAGGGAGGCGCGGCTGGAAACCGCGTCCATGGCCAGCTCGTCGTGGATGTCGTCGAACTCGGAGGCCATGGCCACCGCCTCTTCCTGATCCTCGTAGACGATGATGGAGGCCACCTGCTTGACGATGGACGTGTCCTGGGCCGCCTCGGGCATGGGCAGGGTCGCCGGATCATGATCGGGCTCCATGGCGTAGGCGATGCCGCCGACCAGGGCGAGCGCGGCGGCGCCGGAAACAACGGCGGCTATGAGTTTCGATGCCTTCATGACGCTTCTTCCTTTCACGAGGCCTATCGACGGAGTCGCGGACGGGCTTCTTCTTTGCGAGGCGAACCCTCTCGTGCGGTAAGGGCCAAGAATGGAACTTGACAGTGCCTATCTTAGGGTGTCCAGGTCACAAATAGGCTCTGAACTGGGCATTGTTGGAATCGCGTATGCGTAAGAGAACTTGTTCGGAAGAAAGAAGCCGCCTTGAAATACGCCCGTTTCCATCCCGTCGCCATTGTTGACGGCATGCAAGCGGAAACGGCGCGGGTTGCGCAGAAGTTGTGGGGGCCGCTGCCGTTTGGCTCCCGTAGGGGGCGATGTTGGTCGCCCCTTGCTGCACGTGTTGAGGTTTTCGCCGCTGCCGATTGTTGAGGTCTGAGGGCTTTTCGCGAAGAGGGGAGGTCGCAAGGCGATATTTTGCCTATAATGAGCCCACCTGTATTTCGATGGACACAACCGCACGCAAGCTGCTTTGGCGGCCGGCGTGCTGCCACCAAACGAACACGCGAAACGCACGACGGAAACGAACACGAGGTTGATCATCCATGGGAATGAACCAAGACCCCCGAGGGGATGCCTACGGCCGCAGCCCCGAGCGACCCGATGCGCCGGCTCCGGCCGGCCGGGCTCCCCAGGGCTCGCGGGGCAAGATCACCACGCGCCCCTCGCGAGAGAGCATTTTGCAGTCCTACGCGACCCAAGACGAGATGCGCGCCCGTGACGCGCGCCTGCGCTCCCAGCAGGCGTCCCGCGCCTATACGGCCAGCGCCGCCCAGCGCGATGCCGATCGCGCGGCCCGGCGCGAGGCCCTTGCGGCCCAGCAGCGCGAGCAGGAG
>OLND01000259.1_pt1 | contig 69722 bp, 50 predicted proteins | sample 1672031 | NCBI WGS metagenome assembly OLND01 (sample SAMEA3136638, study PRJEB25190) | human gut metagenome | biome: human gut; feature: human-associated habitat; material: faeces | place: Austria | collected 2013 | reverse complement strand
GGATATGCCGGTTCGTAACCGACAGACCAAGGCGGAGATGGAGCTTTTTTACGAGAGGTTTTTCGACAAGGCCGCAGAGCATCTGGTATCCGGCGGAATCATAGTCATGTATTCAAATGAGATTGGGTTTGTGAAGAAACAAATCAGGCTGCGTGTCGAATACCGTCTGCTTCAGGAGACATGTATTCTCGATAAGAATGACTTTTATTTGTTTGTTATCAGATATGAGGATTGATTTGTGTGAGTTTTTAGGAGGAAAATATGTCAGATTCCAAGCTTTTTCAAAAAATACAGGATTATTTCTGCATGGTCAACGGAATATATTTGTCGTGTCTGACAAAAAAGGATGGAGTCATGACAGAGGTGTGTCAATGTAACGATAAATGGAAGAGTATGCTTACATTTATTGGTGAGGAGAAATACGAAAAACTTCTTTTGAGACTGTCGGACTGCAGGGTTGAGAATCTCATAGATGAACCTCTGGATAAGGACTATATCAGGCTGTATGGTCTGATTGTAAGAGTGGACAATACCCACGATATATATTGGATTATAGCTGCGGTAATTGATGAGCAGATGTCTAATGAAGAGAGAAACCTGCTTCCTGATGGCATAATTATTACCAGTGAAGCGCGTCTTAACAGAACAATTGAGTTCCTGGAAACTATGACCAGACAGCTTTTGATCACAAAGAGAGATGAGGATGCTGCGAATGAGGCACTTTCGCTTATCAGGAAGTCAGATGAGGAAATCAAGAAACAGTTTCATATGCTTGAGGCTATCAATTCTGTTATAAAACTGCTTGAGATGGATGGAAGCTTTACTGATATGGCTCAAAAAGCACTGGAGAGTGCAGTTACTACCATAAAGCTTACCGGTGCTTTTATCATCCGCAAAAACGTGGACGGCATGCATTTGGATGTGATTGTAAGCTATGGCAGAAAGCCGTTTGATACAATATCAATTACCGAGGTGCCTTTTTTCACCGGAAAGCCTTACATTATATCATCAGACTCTGTGATGCCGGAGAAATTCCGCCTTTTCATGGAGAAGCAGGCTATGAGGGCAGCCATATTCCAGCCTGTAAATATAGATAACAGGACTCAGATGTATGTGTGCTTTTTTGATGAGAAGGATGACAGAAGCTGGGAAAAATATGATGTGAAGTTTTTAAATGATACGAAGCGCGTCATTCAAAGTATTCTCACAAAAAAGATAACAACCAACTCGCTTGCAGGCTCCTATGCTTCGCTCGAAGCGATACTGGAAAACTCCGGCTGCGGTATATACGTGGCTGATATGTCTAAGTCAGAGATACTTTACATGAATAATTACTGTAAGCAGCTGCTTTCAAATATAATCGAACAGAACAAGCTGGAAAAATATATTTTTTCCCATACTGCAGAGAGCCGGAGCTTTACAGAGGTCTACGTGACGGAGGAGGACAAGTGGTTTGATATTCATCGCACAGGCATAGCGTGGGTGGATGGCCGCAAGGTGCAGCTTGTTACACTGTATGACATCACACAGAAAAAGCGTTATCAGCAGCGTATTGAGAACCAGGCCAATAATGATTTCCTGACAGGGCTATATAACAGGATGAGATGTGAGCAGGATCTGGCTAAGTTTATAGATGATTCAGTGAAAAACGACACCAGAGGTGCGATGATTTATATAGATCTGGATGATTTCAAGCATATAAATGACGGGCTTGGCCATCAGTACGGAGATGTGCTTTTAAAAGCTATATCGAACAGCCTGACACAGGTGAAGGGAATTGAGAACCACTGCTACAGGATGGGTGGCGATGAGTTTATCGTCATAGTGACAGGCAGCTCTGTTGACAGGCTGGAGAGTATCATTAATGATATACAGCAGATATTTGTCAGACCGTGGTTCTTGAAGGGAGAGGACTATTACTGTACAATAAGTGCCGGAGTGGCATTTTTCCCGACAGATGCAAGCACTGTGGAGGATGTCATAAGAAGAGCTGATATAGCTCTTTTCAATGCTAAGAAAGAAGGAAAAAACCGTATAGAGTTCTACAACGAGGGTATTGATGGCACAAGCACAAAGCGTCTTGACCTGGAAAAGTACATGAGAAAAGCCACAATGAATGAGTGCGATGAGTTCACCGTGTACTTTCAGCCGATTATAAACGTGAAGGGGGAGGATGTCTGTGCAGGTGCAGAGGCTCTTGTCAGATGGAATTCAGCAACCATGGGCTTTATAAATCCGGTTGACTTTATACCGCTTGCTGAGTATCTTGGGCTTATAAACCCGATCGGGGAGCATGTATTAAGAGAGGCGGCGAAGCACTGCAGGTACTGGAATGACATGGGACATCCTGACTACAAGGTCAACGTAAATCTGTCTGTGGTGCAGCTGCTGCAGAATGACATAGTCAAGAAAATCAAAGGCATAATTGATGAGGTGGGCATAGAACCGGGAAATCTGTGTCTTGAGGTGACAGAGAGTCTGGCAATCAATGACATGGTGCGTATGAAGCGGATACTCAGTGAGATAAAGGCGCTTGGTGTTAAGGTTGCACTGGATGATTTTGGTACAGGATATTCATCACTCAACCATATCAGGGAGATGCCTCTTGATATCATTAAAATAGATAAATGCTTCATTGAGCATCTTGGGGAGGATGATTTTTCTGATGCATTTGTTAAGATGGTTACAGAGCTTGCCAACACAATAGGAGTACATGTCTGCGTGGAGGGAGTTGAGACTGACAGGCAATATGCTATAATTAAGAAGATGGGAATATATTACATACAAGGGTATTTCTTCGATAAGCCAATGTGCATAGAAAGCTTTGAGGAGAAATATATCTGATAAAGAGGTTGTAACATGTACGAAGAAGATATAGAAAAAAGCACATGCTGCTATACAATGAAGCAGATAGAAGAAAAAATGGATGACTATGGTCAGATTTTTGACATAGTTCGTCTGATAGATGAAGAGCGCATATCGCGTATGGAGAATAATTGTGACAATCAGGATCCTATTGACCCATGCCCATGCTATTCATTTTGGAAGAAAAATAAACAGTGCACGAACTGTATCACGGCCAAGACCATAAAAGATAAAAGGCAGCGTGTCAAGATAGAGTTTTCGGGCACTGATTCGTACCAGGTCATATCAAGGTACTACAATATAGAAGGCAAGAACTACGTGATGGAACTTGTTAACCATATGGATAATGGTACGTTAAAGGACGAAGATGTTTGCAAAAAGCTTGAATCCAAGATAGTAAGCTACAAGGAAAAGCTATACAGTGATGCGCTGACAGGTGTTTACAACAGGCGCTTCTATGAGGAAAATGTCAAAAACAGCAAGATAAATGCCGGTATAGCCATGCTCGATGTCGATGATTTTAAGCTGTACAACGATTCACTGGGGCACATAGCCGGTGATATGGCGCTGTGTGCTTGTGCTGATACGATAAAGAACTGTATCAGAAAGAGTGATCAGGCAATCCGTTATGGTGGTGATGAGTTCCTTATTATCATATACGATGTGACAGAGGATGAGTTCCGCAAAAAGCTGATGGATATACAGGATGCGGTAAACAAGACAGTCATTCCCGAGTATTCAAAGATACAGCTGCAGGTCAGCATAGGTGGGGTGATTTGTACAGATGAGACTGTAGCGGATGCAGTGCTGCGTGCGGATTCGCTTATGTATATAGCGAAAAACAGAAAGAATATTGTGATAATTGAAAATGATGAGGATGTCACAAAGGAGGGGCTTGACGAGATAAAACAGCAGGTGCTCATAGTGGATGATGCCATATTAAACCGTGAGCTTTTATCTGAAATGCTCGGAAACGACTTTAGAATACTCGAGGCATCAAATGGTGCCGAGTGTGTAGAAAAGCTCAAGGAGTATGGTACCGGAATATCAATTGTGCTTCTTGATATGGTGATGCCTGTCATGGATGGGTACGAGGTGCTTGACTACATGAACAAGAACCACTGGATTGATGATATTCCTGTTATTGTGATATCTGGAGAGGATTCCGAGAGCTATGTGAGAAAGGCCTATGAGATGGGCGTGTCAGATTACATAAGCAGGCCTTTTGATGTGAAGGTGGTTTATCAGCGTGTGATTAATACAATAAAGCTCTATGCCAAGCAGCGCAGGCTGATTCGTATGGTGACCGACCAGATATACAGGCGTGAGAACAATAATAAAATCCTGATTTCAATTCTAAGCCATATAGTCGAGTTCAGAAATGGTGAGAGTGGAAGTCATGTTATTCACATTAATAAGCTCACGGATATGCTGCTCAAGGAGCTGGTTGGCATAACGGACAGGTATGACATAACAGGCGATGATATAGAGCTGATAGCAACAGCTTCAGCACTTCATGATATTGGCAAGATCGGCATAGACGATGCCATCTTAAATAAGCCGGGCAGGCTCACAGATGAAGAGTTTGAGGTGATGAAGACTCATACTGTGCTTGGCGCAAGGATGCTGGATGACCTGGATGCCTACAAGGGGGAAAAGCTGCTCGAAACAGCCTGGCAGATATGCCGCTGGCATCATGAGAGATATGATGGTAACGGATATCCGGATGGCCTGAAGGGAGACGATATACCAATCTCGGCACAGGTGGTATCTGTAGCTGATGTATATGATGCCCTGACAAGCGATCGTGTGTACAAGAGAGCGTTTTCACATGAAAAGGCAATGCAGATGATTCTGGATGGAGAGTGCGGACAGTTCAATCCTGTTCTCCTACAGTGTCTGGTCAATATACAGGACCGGATAAAGGCGGGGCTGGACTAGCTTAAATGCATAATAAATGAAAAATATATGTAAAAATAGAAATTAAGTGTTGACATATTTGGTTTGATTTGATATTATATCAAAGTCGCGTGAGACAAGCGACAGAAAATCAAATATATGCGGAAGTGTCGGAACTGGCAGACGAGCAAGACTAAGGATCTTGTGATTATTGCAATCGTGTGGGTTCAAGTCCCATCTTCCGCATTATAAAATTAAAAAGGGTTAAGCCTTAGGGCTTAGCCCTTTTTGATTTTAGAAGCGGAAGCGGACCTTGTCCCCATGGGTCCAAGGTCTCCGCTCCGCTTCGGTCGTTGCAGAACAGACGTCCACCGGACGTCTTGCAACCCATCTTCCGCATGGCTTCGGTTGTTGCGTGGCAGGCGCCCGTGGGTTCAAGGTCTCGCCTCTGCACTCCATCTTCCGCGTTAAAATGGGGGAAGCTAAATTATACGGATTTCGTTTAAAATTGCATATTAGATCAGAAGGAGAGGACAAGCTTATGAGCCAGAAAAAATACAGTTTATTATACCCGGATACAAATGCACAATACCGGACCTTGAGTGATGTGACTATGCATGATCTGGGGATGGATCAAATCTGCAAAAAGCTGTCAGCAAAGGAGCGGGAGCAGAACTACATCCAAAACGTGATGGCGCGTTTGTATGCAGATCCGGCGGTGACACAGTACCGCTGCGATATTTTCGAGGATGTCCTTCAACAGAAAAAAATGCGTGATGATCTTATGGAAATACTCGAGCGCATCAGCTTTCTGAGGGAGTACGGTAGCTTTAACCGGGAATATGATGAGAGTGCCTGCATCTGGGATCTGTTGCATCGGCTGGACGAGCTTAATGATTATATCAAGTGTGTGGATGCGCTTCATACATGTCTGGCAGCTTCGGACATTCATTCCGCAGGCTTTCTGGGTTTAAAAGCTTATGTGGAGAAAATCTATGCGGACAACGGATTTGCGGAACTGAAAAAAGATATCTCAGAACTGAAAATGGACACTTCACAGCTTAAGAGCATTACGGTAGGTATTAACTTGAATGACCGCTTTGAAGCGGACGGAATCGGTCTGATATCTGTAAACAGCAAATATTTTACCAAGTCCGGAATCCTGGGCAATTTTTATGACCATATTGCGTCAAAGGATCGGATCAATGAGGATACCATATGGAAAAAGAATTTCAAATTTCAGCCATTTGATGTGAATGCAGATGCGGTGATTAGCACTCCTATGCAGAAGGTGATGGATACAGCTGTTATGCGGTCGGAAAGCCGGGGTGGCATTGTGAAGCTTCCTGAGGGAGATCAGGCAAAGGATGTGACTCGTTATACAGACCGAATCGTCAACCATATGATTTCCCATATGGTGAAAAGAGTCAGAGAAGTACTGAACAAATATGTTTCTATTACCATTACCGACATGACAGACTTGATTCCGGAGCTGCTCTACTATATCAAATGGGCGGAGTACATCCAAAAATTGCAGGAACAGGGCTTTACCTTTGCTAAAGCTTCTGTATATAAAGCGGGAGAAAATGAATCTGATCCGTATATGATGCAGGCACGTGGAATTTACAATTTAAAGCTTGCTGTTTTTGAGACAGAGGAGTCCGGGAATATTGTACCGAATGATATGGATTTCGACCGGAATAGGAGAGTATATATCTTAACAGGTGCCAACCGAGGTGGAAAGACGACAATTACACAGGCTGTTGGGCAGTTGTTTGTGTTGGCGCAGGGGGGCATATATATTCCGGGAAAAGCATTTACATTTTCCCCTGTTACAGGTATTTACACCCATTTCCCGGCAGATGAAGACAAGACATTGGATTTAGGAAGGCTTGGGGAAGAGTGTAAGCGTTTTAAGGCAATCTATGAGGAGGCTGACAGCAGGAGTCTGCTCTTGATGAATGAATCATTTTCTACCACTTCGTTTGAAGAGGGATACTACATTGCCAAGGACAGTGTCAGGGCAATTTTACATAAGGGAATGAGGACTATTTATAATACACATATGCATAAGCTGGCATTTGATGTGGAGGAAATGAATGAAGAACAGCAGAAGGCAGAGCACACAGATGGAAAAGCGTTTTCCATGATCGTGCACATGAAGGGGACAGAGCGCTCCTATCAGATTGAAGTGGCGCCTCCGGAAGGAAAATCTTATGCAAGCGAGATTGCGCAGAAGTACGGGGTTACTTATGAGATGTTGGTGGAATAAGGAAATGAGCTCCAAAATCGAAACTTTGAAAGGTAAAACGGTCGTGCTTTAAACTCTGTTTTCATCATCCGGTTCGGAAATTTTATAAGATATATCTTTCTTGTCACCGGGAATATGGCGACACAGATACTTCAATGGACAAGGCAGAAACGATGTCGGAGAAGCTTGCCAGATTGCAGAAAGAAGCAGAAAGCCCTAGACAAAACAGTCGAAGAACATTTTACAAAGAAATGAGGTAACACTCCTCCTATTCAGGAATTATGTCCAGTCAATATTGGTATTACCTGTTGGATCGAATTATTGGACTCGAGAAACATGAGCGAATCACAGAAGATGCGCAGGCCAGAATGCTAAAAGAAGCAGTTCAGATTTCGTACCGACGAGGTGGAGAAGAAACAATCCAAACTCAGCCAAAAAGCCGGAGAAAAACCGGTAAAAAGTAGCTGGAACTGCAGAAATCCCCAAAACAGCTCCTCAAACTCAGCCAAAAAGCCGGAGAAAAACCGGTAAAAAGTAGCTGAAACTGCAGAAATCCCCAAAACAGCTCCCTAAACCCAGCCAAAAAGCCGGAAAAAAGCCGAGAAAAAGTAGCTGGAGAAAAGCCGGCAAAGACCTGGCAAAAAGTAGCTGAAATCACTATAAATCTCAAAACAGTTAAAAAAATCAGGTTATTGCTGAAGCGTATAGATTCATTAGTGGGGTAATACAATATATTAAGGGGTAAAATAGTAATCCAAAACATAAATGGTATTTGAAAATTTAGCAGAAAATATATTGACTTTGTGAATGAAATTAGGTAATATATGCACATAGAACAAAAACTTTCGAGGTTTTTATCAGAAATGGTGCTTGCACCAAGTCTGGGTTTGAAAAAAGTCCGTTACAATATACAGAGATGTTATGTGTATTGTAATGGACTTTTTAGTTGCGGAAGTAAGAAACGATGGGCTATGTTGCAAAGATAGTCTATGATAAAGATAATCGTGTAACAGAAGAGAATGATGCACATGGGAAAATAAAGGAAATGAGAAACAGAATGAGAAAAATAGTAGCAGCTACAGAAGAAAACAAAGAAGAAATTTTAAAATTGTATAAGATACAGCTAGGCAGGGAGTTTTGTCCATGGGATGATTCTTATCCGGGAATGAAGGAGATTGAGTTTGATCTTGGTAGAGAATCTTTGTTTGTAATGATTGATGGGCAGGAGATTAATGCTGATGCCGGAAGCAAAGAGGACAGAATTATCGCAGCGATTTCAATTGATGATGATCCACAGGTGGAGAGGCTTGATTGCTGGAGCCATAAACTGGCACCCGGGGCTGAGCTTTCAAGACTTGCGGTTCATCCAGATTTTCAGAATCAGAAAATCGCTAGACAAATGCTGGTATTTGGGATGGAAGAACTCGCAAGGAGAGGATACAAAAGTGTGCATTTTTTAGTCAACAAGCTCAATGTGAAGGCTCTGCGCTCGTATGCAGTGTTTGGATTTGATACAGTGGGTGAATGCAGCCTGTTTGGGCAGCCGTTTTTGTGCTATGAAAAGAGTCTGTAAAAAAATATGATTTTTTTGAAAAAAGTGCTTGCATTTTTGAAAACAATCTGATATTATATACGAGTCGCGTGAGACAAGCGGCGAAAACAAAATACATGCGGAAGTGTCGGAACTGGCAGACGAGCAAGACTAAGGATCTTGTGATTATTGCAATCGTGTGGGTTCAAGTCCCATCTTCCGCATTGAACAATAAGACAGGGACCAAGCAAAACGTTTGGTCCCTGTCTTGTTGTTCAAAGCCGAAGCGAGCCTTGAACCCATGGTTCAAGGTCTCGCCTCCGGCTCGGTCGGCTCGTGGCATGAGGTCCCCCGGACCTCACTCGCCCCATCTTCCGCAAGGCTACGGTCGTTGCGTAGCAGGCGCCCATGGGTCCAAGGTCTCCGCTTCGGTCGGCGCAGAGCAGACATCCTCCAGATGTCTTGCGGTCTCCGCTTTACTTCTGTCGTTGCAGAACAGACGTCCCCCGGACGTCTTGCAACCCATCTTCCACAAGGCTCTGGTCGTTGCGGGGCAGGCTCTCTATAATGATAAGACAGGAAAGGTAGGATTTTTATGATTAGATTTAATAACGATTATAACCGCGGTGCATTTGATTGCATTTTGAAGGCACTGGCGGATACAAATACAACCAGCTATCCGGGATATGGTGAGGATGAGTGGTGCGATAAGGCTGAGCAGATTATTAAGGGGCTTATTGGCAGAGATGATTCCATGATTAAATTTATTCCGGGTGCGACACAGGCCAATTATGTTGTGGTTGCGGCGGCGCTTTCACCGGTGCAGAGCGTGATTGCAGCGGATACGGGACATATCAATTGCCACGAGGCAGCTTCTATCGAGAATACAGGTCATAAGATTCTTGCGCTTCCTAACACGGATGGTAAAATCAGTGCTGCGCAGATTGAGGCGTGTGCCGCAGAGTATTATGACAATGCAAAGCCTGAGTATCTGACAGAGCCAAAGATGGTTTATATTTCATTTCCGACTGAGCAGGGTACTCTTTACACGAAAAGAGAGCTTTGCGATATCAGTGCTGTCTGCAAGAAATACGGCATGTATCTGTTTGTTGATGGTGCGAGAATGGGATATGGACTGGGCTCAGATAAAAATGACCTTACACTTTGTGATTTTGCCATGCTTTCGGATGTTTTTTATATCGGTGGCACAAAGTGTGGTGCGCTCTTTGGCGAAGCACTGGTTATAAATGCTGAGGATATCAAGTATCGTTTTAAGGCTTATATGAAGCAAAACGGTGCAGTGCTTGCAAAGGGCTGGCTGATGGGCTTACAGTTTGCCACTATGCTTGAGAATGGCGATTATTTTGAAAAGACAAAGCGTGCTGATGAGCTTGCCATGCAGATTAAAGAGGCATTTGAACAGAAGAAGGTACCGTTTTGGGTTGAGAGCTTTACAAATCAGCAGTTTGTGATTTTATCGGATGAGCAGAAGAAGACACTTGCCGAGAAATACTATTTTGAAGAGATGGAAAGAGAAAAAGAGGGCACTATAGTGCGATTCTGCACCAGCTGGGCCACAAAACAGGAGGAGGTTGATGCACTGGTTTTAGATATATCAAAGCTGGTGTAGTAACAGATTTATAGTTTTTCGTACATTTCGTATAGTTTTTTAAATTTATGCTTGCATTATTCTAAACTTTTTGGTAGAATAATGCTTGTTCGCAGGAGTGGCGGAATTGGCAGACGCGCAGGCTTCAGGTGCCTGTGGTAGCAATATCGTGTGGGTTCAAGTCCCATCTCCTGCATTAACAGGGAAGTCGGTGAACGGCTTCCTATTTTATTTTGTGCAGATAATTTTGAAAGCCTATTGGCTATTAATGGTCTGTAACCGTTGCCTGCCACACTGAGGGGTACAGCTGTCACAGGAATTTGATTATTATATTGGAGATGGGATTGCAGCGTGAAGAGATTGAATCTATCTTATATTAATGTAATATGTGTGTTTGTTTTGTCCTTTGCTGTTATGGAGTATGTAAATCTTTTGATTGGCAGAGTTGGCGGATTTCCTCTGCTTGCAGGGGTGCTTGTGTCATATTCCGTTATGAGATATGGCAGCTTTGCAAGGAAAAATATGGCATGCTACATGGGCATCTATATACTGACATGGTTTATAGGCACGGTAGTGCTCTTTATCTCAAAATACTCAGGCTGGGGCAATATCAAAAAGCTTGGTCCGGCGCAGTATTTCAAGGCACTGTATGGCTCAACCCTGTCAGAGATATGGGGATATTTTTTTGCAATTGTGCTCATGCTGACAGTGATTGTTTCACTTTTTCCGCTTACCGTAATAAAAAGCAGGAAAATATATTCACGGTATGTGTTGGGAAATACGCTTTTTTGGACGATAATACTCATACCGCTTAGGTTTATAGATAAGAAATTTGTCAATCACAAGGTGATGTGGCAGGCCGGCTGTATGATGGCCTTTGCTGTGTTTTTGCTTGTGCTGGAGCTTTTCGTTGTATACAGACTGGTGAAATACAGGTATTGCGATGAGCATGCAGACAGGAAAGTGCGCATTCACAGACGCAGGGTTCGAAGGAAAACATTAAAAGCTGTAATAGTCATTGTGCCGGTTGTTGTCATTGCAATTATTGTTGTTTACACATATTTCATGTCGCCTTCAAACGAGCCGGCTGAGTATGAAAAGGTCGCAAGCTGTATCACAAATGATGACAGGCTTGGGCCTATGGTTTATGACAGTCAGGTGTATATTCCGATAACCATAGAGCTTGACTATGCAGGGACTGGCAGTCCGCTTGGCTATATTGTATACAAGGATCAGGACTATGGCAGCAGGTACTATGAGCTTGCAGCTTCAAACCTCTTATATATGAATAAGAACGGTGACGATACATATTTACAGATGGCGGGCAACGCATCAAATTCATACAAGAAGCTGTCTGTAGTTGAAAAAAGCAATTCATGGAAGGACTGCAGCGTTTTTCTCATGTGGGATGAGGAGTGGCAGTCAGAGTCGCGCTACAGCAAGGATGTCACAGGCTATACGGAGTGCGATGAGGATTTCATAAAAAGTCTTGAGGATACCTTTGGTGCAGTGAAAATAAATCCGGCAGACTTCAAGGGCTATGATGCTTATTTTACAATAGAGGGCTACAAATCCATGAAGGATGCCATAGAGAGTGACAGTCATGTGGGCACCTGGGTGGGCTGCATACTGGCAAAAGACGATAAATTTTACTATGGCAGTTACGACAATGAAATCACAGGCGGACAGCTTCAGATGCTGCGCCATGTGCTCGGCGGTAATTGATATAGCATTTAATTTTTGCCGAAAGAAAATTAAAGTAAAAAGAAATAAAAAAAGGATTTTTAAAAATCACGTCGAATAATAACTAGTGTAGAGCATAATTAGTGTAGAGCACTGTTAGTGGAATGTAACGCTATTTGTTACATTTGTGTGTGAATAGCAGCAGAACATAACGACTGTGACAGCGAGGAGGCAGATAAATGACTATTCGCGAGCAGATAGAAAAACGTGAGCAGGAAATACTTAGTCCGTTCGCATGCCTGAGCATCAACTCAAGAGGCAGGGACTATGATGAGCCGCAGTGCGATATCAGACCTGTTTTTCAGCGGGACAGGGACCGGATACTGCATAGCAAGGCATTCAGGCGTCTGAAAAATAAGACACAGGTGTTTCTTACGCCAAAGGGCGACCATTACCGCACACGTATGTCGCATACGCTTGAGGTGTCGCAGAATGCCAGGACAATAGCCAAGGCACTGAGACTGAATGAGGATCTGGTGGAGGCTATAGCGCTGGGACACGACCTGGGGCATACACCGTTTGGACATGCGGGTGAGCGCATCCTCAATGAGATATACGAGGGTGGCTTTAAGCATAATGAGCAGAGTGTGCGCATAGTGGAGAAGCTTGAAAAGGACGGAGCAGGACTCAATCTGACCTGGGAGGTCAGAGATGGTATGCTAAATCACCAGACCTCGCTCATGCCACACACCTTAGAGGGCAAAATAGTCAGGCTTTCAGACAAGATAGCCTACATAAATTCAGACTTTGATGATGCAATCCGAGCACAGCTTCTGTGCGAGGATGATATACCGCTTGAGATAAGAAATACGCTTGGACACAGCACCAAGGCCAGGCTTAATCATATGGTGCACAATATCATCACAAACAGCATGGGAAAGGACGATATATGCATGTCAAAAGAGTCCGCGCAGGCAATGCAGGATTTGCGTAAATTCATGTTCGCAAACCTCTATAACAATCCAGTCGCAAAAAGCGAGGAGAAAAAGGCCAAGGCGATGCTCAAGCAGCTTTATTTCTATTATATGGAGCATATAGAGGAGCTGCCGCAGAAATACCTCGCCATGCTAGGGCAGGGGGATGACAAGGGGCGCATCATATGCGACTATATATCAGGCATGACAGACCAGTATGCCACCACGAAGTTCCACGAGTATTTCGTACCGGTAGCCTGGGAAATAGATGGTTACTGATAATTCGTACAGACTCTTAGCAGCGTAGCGTTAGCCGGTTGTAAGAGCTAAGTGCCGCACTGCAGACGCGCTCACCGGGCGACAACAAAGAAGAACAGTAAGGGGATGATAAAATGCCGTACTACTCTGATGAGCTTATAGAGGAGGTACGTTCGCGAAATGACATAGTCGATGTCATAGGAAGCTACGTGCACCTTCAGAAAAAGGGAAGTACCTATTTTGGATTATGCCCATTCCATAACGAAAAGACAGGATCCTTTTCAGTCTCACCGAATAAGCAGATGTACTATTGCTTCGGCTGTGGAGCCGGAGGCAATGTATTTACATTTCTCATGCAGTATGAGAACTTTACCTTCCCTGAGGCCATGCAGGAGCTTGCAGACCGTGTGGGAATTGAGCTTCCCAAGCAGGAGATGACCTCAGCACAAAGGAGGGAGGCAGACAGGCGTACACAGCTGCTTGAGATAAATAAAGAGGCTGCGAAGTATTTTTATATGCTGCTTCGTGGACCGAGAGGACAAAGGGCGCATGAGTATTTCAAAAAGAGAGAGCTGTCCGATGAGACAATGCAGAAGTTCGGGCTTGGTTACTCGGACCAGTACAGTGATGATCTGTACAAGTATCTGCGCAGCAAGGGCTATGATGATGAGATACTTAAGGAGACAGGTCTTGTGACGATAGATGAGGTCAGAGGCGGGCACGATAAGTTCTGGAATCGTGCGATGTTTCCGATTATGGATGTGCACAACCGCGTCATAGGCTTTGGAGGCCGAGTGATGGGTGACGGAGAGCCAAAGTATTTAAACTCTCCGGAGACAAAGATATTTGATAAGAGCCGTAATCTTTACGGACTTAATATAGCAAGGAGCACGAGGAAAAACCAGCTCCTTTTGTGTGAGGGCTACATGGATGTCATAGCACTGCATCAGGCGGGCTTTGACAATGCGGTGGCGTCGCTTGGCACGGCGCTCACGAGCGGACATGCCTCACTATTAAAGAGATACACCAATGAGGTGTATCTGACATATGACAGTGATGGCGCCGGGGTAAAGGCAGCGTTGCGTGCGATTCCGATACTCAAGGAGGTAGGCATCACAACAAAGGTCATTAACATGCGGCCGTACAAGGACCCGGATGAGTTTATCAAGGCGCTTGGCGCACAGGAGTATGAGGAGCGTATCAAAAAGGCTGAAAACAGCTTTATGTTTCAGATACGGATCATGCAGGCAGGCTATGATATGGACGATCCCGAGTCAAAAACCGCATTTTATAATGAAATCGCAAAGAAGCTGCTTGGGTTTACCGAGGAGCTTGAGCGGACAAACTATACGCAGGCAGTGTCAAGAGAGTACAGCATACCATACGACGACTTAAGAAAGCTCGTAAACAGTATGGCAATGAAGGGCGGTATCGTAAAGCCCCAGACAAAGCTTAAAAGTGGAATCAATGAGAAAAATAAAAAGGAGGATGGCATGAAGCAGTCGCAGAAGCTTCTCCTCACATGGCTCATAGAGGATAATTCACTTTTTGACAGGATAAAGGGGCGTATCAGTGCAGATGACTTTACCGAAGAGCTGTACCACAAGGTGGCTAAGGAGGTTTTTTCACAGTACGAGACCACGCATACAGTAAATCCGGCCAGGATAGTAAGCATGTTTACCGATGAGGACGAACAGCGCGAGGTGGCAGGGCTTTTCAATGCCACAATCCATCAGGTGGAGGGCAAAAATGACAAGGCAACCGCACTCAGGGAAACCGTTGTCCGTATCAAGCAAAACAGCATAGACTACCGCTCAAAGCATCTGGCACCTACAGATATGGAGGGCATGATGAGGATTATTGAGGATAAGCGTGCACTCGAAGAATTGCAAAAAATACCAGAATAAAGAGGAAAATAAAATGGCAAAGAAAAAGGAACAAAAAGACATGGCACAGGAGCAGGAGCAGAGACTGAATTTCCAGCAGAAGCTTATTGAGATTCTTGAGCTTGGAAAAAAGAAAAAGAATATGCTCGAATATCAGGAAATTGCAGATTTTTTCAAGGACTTAAATCTGGATCCGGAGAAGTTTGAGATGGTAATTGATTATCTCGAGCAAAACGGCATAGACGTGCTTAAAATCAGCAATGATGATGACGTGGATGATGATATCATACTCGATGATGAGGACGAGGTAGAGGTTGAAAAGATTGATCTCTCAGTACCGGAGGGAGTCAGCGTCGAGGATCCTGTCCGTATGTATCTTAAGGAAATAGGTAAGGTACCTCTTCTCTCAGCAGATGAGGAGATTGAGCTCGCCCAGAATATGGAGGACGGAGCGGTAGCAACCGAGAAGATTAATGTACTAAAGGGCCGCCTTGATGGTGCATCGGAAGAGGAAAAGGCTGAGATAAAGGAAGAAATAAAGACACTGCAGAGGGATGTGGACAAGGGAGCAGATGCCAAAAAGCGTCTTGCAGAAGCAAACCTGCGTCTTGTTGTCAGCATCGCAAAGAGATATGTGGGAAGAGGAATGCTTTTCCTTGACCTGATTCAGGAGGGAAACTTAGGTCTTATCAAGGCAGTTGAGAAGTTCGACTACAAGAAGGGCTACAAATTCTCTACATATGCCACATGGTGGATTCGCCAGGCTATCACAAGAGCCATAGCTGATCAGGCCAGAACAATCCGTATTCCTGTGCATATGGTTGAGACAATCAACAAGCTCATCCGTGTGTCAAGACAGCTCCTTCAGGAGCTTGGCAGAGAGCCTTCACCGGAGGAAATTGCCAAGGAGATGAACATGCCGGTAGAGCGTGTGCGTGAGATACTCAAGATATCGCAGGAGCCTGTTTCACTTGAGACTCCAATCGGTGAGGAGGAGGATTCACATCTTGGTGATTTCATCAAGGATGATAATGTACCGGTTCCTGCTGATGCGGCAGCATTCACACTTCTTAAGGAGCAGCTTGAGGAGGTGCTTGGCACTCTTACAGAGAGAGAGCAGAAGGTACTCACACTCCGCTTTGGCTTAGAGGACGGCAGAGCCAGAACACTTGAAGAAGTAGGTAAGGAGTTCAACGTCACTCGTGAGCGTATCCGCCAGATTGAGGCAAAGGCGCTAAGAAAGCTTCGTCATCCAAGTAGAAGTAGAAAGCTTAAGGACTACTTAGAGTAAGATGATTAGGCTATCCAGAAGAATGAAGGCAGTGGCATCAATGGTCACGGCCGGCTACACGCTGTGTGATGTGGGAACCGACCATGGCTATGTGCCTATTGCCCTGGTGCAGGGTAATATAATACCGAAGGCAATTGCTGTTGATATAAATAAGGGACCGCTTGAGCGCGCCAATGAGCATATAAGGGCAAACGGTCTGACAGAGCAGATTACCACAAGGCTTTCCAATGGGCTTGAAGCGATACACGACGGAGAGGTTGACTCTATTGTCATAGCAGGAATGGGAGGAGAGCTTGTTATTCACATTTTAACCGCAGGGGAGACAGTGTGCAGGTCGGCAAAGGAGCTGATTCTGCAGCCACAGTCGGAAGTGAGCAAAGTCCGTGAATATGTAAGGAACACAGGCTATAAGATAGTTGATGAGGATATGATTTTGGAGGACGGAAAATACTATCCGATGTTCAGATGTGTGCCGTGTGCGGACAATTCCGCATGGGACAATATGGACGAGACGACGGTTACGGTATGCGATTTGTACGGACCGGTACTTATCAAAAACGGTAATCCGGTGCTTCGGAAGTTCCTTGTCAGGGAACACCACAAGCTGGCTGCCATCATGCAGCAGCTAAGGACACAGGAGATGAGTGATTCCATCATGGACAGAATCGAGCAGATAAACGAGATGATGGCATACAATGAGGCAGCATATTCGACTATGGGGGCAATAAGAAATGCAGGAATATAGTGTGAAGGTGACCTTGCCGGATGGACAGGTCATGGCAGTGACAGCATCAGAAAGTGATACTTTAGAAGCCGTAGCGGACAGATTCAAGGATTATTATGAGGATGACATAATCCTTGGAATTGTAAACGGCAGGCTTCGTGAACTGAATAAGAAAATAAAAAGTGACTGTGAGCTTAGCTTTGTGACGACAGCTGACAGGGATGGCAGGCGTACATACAGAAGAAGTGTTGTGCTGCTTTTGCAGAGGGCTATATACGATGTATATGGCAGTATGACACAGCTTCATGTGATGCATTCGCTCGGAGAAGGCTATTATTGTCAGCTTGAGAAAGCAGTGGAGTGTGCGGACAGCCAACAGGAAAAATATAATGAAGATACAGACTTACAAGGCAGCAGAGAAAACAGTGAGAAAAGCGTGACAGAGCATGATATCGACAGGATAGTCTGCAGCATGTACTCATTTGTGGAAAAAGACCTCCCAATTACCAAGCACAGTGCAAAAACACAGTATGCGGAGCAGCTTTTCAAGGGAAAAGGGCTGCATGATAAGGAGAGGTTATTGCATTACAGGAGAAGCTCTAGAGTCAATCTCTATGAGCTGGATGGGGTGGTGGATTATTTCTACGGATTTATGGCACCCTCGACAGGCATGCTCAAATACTTTGATATAGTGCCGTATGAGAGTGGCTTTGTGCTTCTTTTTCCGGGTGCTCACAGCAGGAGCGTTGAGCCGCTTGTGACATCAAATAAGCTGTTTCACACGCTGGATGATTCCAGGGAATGGAGCAAGATGCTTGGAATTGGCACGATAGGCTCGCTAAATGATGCGATTGCAGCAGGCAGGGGACAGGAAATCATGCTGCTTCAGGAGGCACTGATGGAGCAGAAGATAGGAAATCTTGCAGCGCAGATTGCTTCGGATGACAAAAAGAAATTTATCATGATAGCAGGTCCTTCATCATCAGGCAAGACATCGTTTGCCAACAGACTGTCAATCCAGCTTATCGCAAAGGGCAGAAAGCCACATCCGTTAAGTCTGGATGACTACTATGTGGACAGGGAGCTTTGCCCGAAGCATCCGGACGGAAGCTTTGATTTTGAGTGTCTTGAATCTATTGATGTGAAGCTGTTCAATGAGGATATGAACAGGCTTCTTAAAGGAGAGGCTGTTGATATGCCTTCCTTCAATTTCAAGACAGGAAAGAGAGAGTACCGCGGAAGAAAGCTGACGCTGGGAGCTGATGATATACTTGTCATAGAAGGAATCCACGGCTTAAATGACAGGCTTTCACAGCTTATCCCGCCTGAGCACAAGTTCAAAATCTATATCTCAGCGCTTACACAGCTCAATATTGACGAGCACAATCCTCTTTCCACCACAGATGAAAGACTTATACGCCGGATTGTGCGTGATGCGCGCACACGAGGTACAAATGCCATGGAGACAATCGCTATGTGGCCGTCTGTCAGAAAGGGTGAAAGGGAGAATATCTTTCCTTTCCAGGAACAGGCGGATGTGATGTTCAACTCTGCACTTGTGTATGAGCTTGCGGTACTCAAGGTGTATGCGGAGCCGTTGCTTTTTGGCATAGAAAGAGACTGCCCGGAGTATCTCGAGGCAAAGAGGCTGCTTAAGCTCTTAGACTACTTTCTTCCGATGCCGGCTGACGGCATACCAAACAATTCACTGCTTCGTGAGTTTGTAGGAGGAAGCTGCTTTAATGTATAAAACTAAAAAATCCCGCATTCCGGCTGTGTATAGAATACTGCTTGTTGCAATTGCAGTCATGGCAATTGGCGGTATTGCCGTAAATTGTTATGTGGGAAATTATTATCGGGCAGATTCAATTGCGGAGGCTGCAATCGATTCAGACAGAGAGGTTTCTGTTACTATTGAAAAGAAGGACAAGCGTATACAGGCCACCCAGTACGACTTAAAGCTTAAGAATTATACGATAACCTTTGCACCGCAGGATAAGGAAAAAGCCACAAAGGCATTGATTTTTTATCCGGGAGGCAGGGTACAGTATACGGCGTATGCGCCGCTGATGCATGAGCTTGCAAAGAATAATTTCGTGTGCATACTTGTACATATGCCGGGCAACCTCGCAGTATTGGACCAGAATGCAGCAGACGGTATCATTGAAAAATACAAGGAAATATACCCATCCATACAGGAATGGTACATGGGAGGCCACTCCTTAGGCGGAGCCATGGCTGCAGAATATGTGTCAAAGCATGTTGATGAGTTTGACGGACTATATCTTTTTGCAGCATATTCTACCGCTGACCTGTCGGATTCAGATCTGAGGGTTTTTAGCGTGTACGGTTCAGAGGATGGTGTGCTTGATATGGACAAATACCGCAAATACCGCTCAAACCTGCCGGAGGATACATATGAGTATGTCATTGATGGCGGGTGCCATTCTTATTTTGGAAGCTATGGTCTGCAAAAGGGAGACGGTACACCTGATGTGGCTTTCGAGGAGCAGATAGAGATGACGGTAGACTTTATTACATACAACAGCAAATAATAATTACCGGTAGACTGCATCATATACAACAGCAAATGATAGTTACCGGGAAATAACAAAATGCAACTGAGATATCTCAGTTGCATTTTTAATGGTGCACCTTGCGGCGCACGTTACTAATAAGTTATTTTACGAAACGCCAATAGGCTTTAGATTATTAAAATACGCAGGACGATAAGCCGGGTTATGTCGTTGAGTGATCATCTATCTAGGACGCCTGTTGCCAGACGCCTCAAGCGACCTACCTAAAGCTGGCGGGCCACGTCAAAGCTTTGTTTCGGTCTTGCTTCGGATGGGGTTTACATGTGCCCTCCCTGTTACCAGTGAGGCGGTAGTCTCTTACACTGCCATTCCACCCTTACCACAAAAGTGGCGGTATATTTCTGTTGCACTGTCCTTAGAGTTTCCTCCACCGGCCGTTAACCGGCATCCTGCCCTATGAAGCCCGGACTTTCCTCACCTGCGGTCTTTCGACACCTGCAGCCGCGATCACCTGTCCTGCATATTTATTTAATATACCAAGCATTTTTCCAAAAATCAAGCCCTTTTACCAACTTTAATAAACGAAATATAAAATGTTTCTTAAAAGACGATAGGTCTATTGACGGTTTTTATCTTCAATATTATCTTAATAAATGTAAAGAACGATTTAAAACCTCAAATTCATAGCGTGGACACTGTATGAGGTAAGAATTTGGCTATAATGAAAATATAGGGCGAGGCGGTAATATGAGAGAAAAATTTATCAGATTTATGAATGGAAGAAACGGGATGGACGAGCTTGCAAGGGCTGAGTCATGGGTAGTAATGATATTACTTGTGGTTTCAATATTTACAAGGTCGGCGATACTTGATATACTGGCTATAGGACTGATGATACATATGTATTTTCGTGTATTTTCGAGAAATGTAAACAAGCGCTATGCAGAGAATCAGAAGTTTTTAAATGCCAGGTATGAGTGGACCGTAAAGGCAGAGCGCAGGAAAAAGCGCTTTGCACAGAGGAAGCAGTACAAGTTCTTCAAGTGTCCTATGTGCAAGCAGGAGGTCAGGGTGCCAAGAGGACATGGCAAGATCTGTATTACCTGTCCGAAGTGCCGGGAGCAGTTTGTGAGACGCAGCTAGTACATCGAATAATAAGTAACCAGCCATATGACTTGCCTGATTTCCCATCTGCGGCGTTGTAGTCAATCGACGTAGCCACCGCTACGCCTCATTCCTCCGCCTTGCAGATGAAAATTCATTCTGCGTCATATAGCCAGAAACTTATTTTTCGATGTACTGGTACGTCAATATATATACCTGTACATAAGAGCATGGAGAAGAGAAATGTTTGGATATATAACTGTCAATAAGGACACCTTGTCCGAGGAAAATAAAAAAATATATCAAAGCTATTATTGCGGGCTGTGCCAGACAATGAAGTCGCAGTATGGCAGGCGTGCACAGATGGCACTAAACTATGACATGACTTTTCTCATAGTGCTTCTGACAGGCTTATACGAGCCGGATAGTGTGACGCGTGATGGATTTGTATGCAGCGTGCACCCTACGAAGAAGCGTTCACTTCGCACCAATGAGATTACAGAGTATGCTGCAGCTATGAACATACTGCTTGCATACTACAATCTGATAGATGACTGGAAGGACGATAAAAGCCTGACGAAGAAGACATACGCAGAGATGCTGAAAAAGGACTTTGAGAAGGCAAAAAAAGGCTATCCGATACAGGCTAAGGCGATAGAGGACTACATTGCAAGGCTTGCAGAGTGCGAGAAGAGCAATGATACCAATATTGATGCAGTTGCGGGGCTGACAGGAGAGATGCTCGGCATACTTTTTGCGTGGAAGCAGGATGAGTGGCAGAAGGATCTGAAGGAATTTGGCTGCTATATGGGTAAATTTATTTATATAATGGATGCGTATGAGGATATTGGGGATGATGTGAAAAAGAAATCATATAATCCACTTATACAGCTCATGCATTGCTGCAATAATGATCAGGAAAAATTTGACAAATCCTGTCGGCTTATGATGACATCTATGCTTTCAGAGGCAGCAAAAATATTTGAGAGGTTGCCAATTCTCTTACATGCGGATATAATCAGAAATGTTCTATACTCCGGTGTGTGGAGCAAGTATGAGTATATTCAGATGAAGAAAAGGAAGAAACATAAATGATAGATCCATATCAGGTGCTCGGTGTCAGCCGCAGTGCAAGTGACGATGAAATAAAAAAGGCCTACAGGAACTTAAGCAGAAAATATCATCCTGATGCCAATATCAACAATCCTAACAAGGATCAGGCTGAGGAGAAGTTTAAGCAGGTGCAGCAGGCATATGACCAGATAATGAAGGAAAAGCAGTCCGGTGCTGCCGGAGCCGGTGGATATGGCAGTGCAGGAAGTAGCAGCTCATACGGCGGCAGCTCCTATGGTGGAGCATATGGTGGTGGACCGGGAGCAGGTGATCCATTTGGAGCAGGTGGACCGTTTGGTGGTTTCTATGGCCGCTATACCTACAATAATGCAGGCAGCAGTGCACAGGATGACAATCCAAAGGTGCGTGCAGCAGGCAATTTCATCAGCAACGGCTACTACAATGAGGCACTGAAGGTGCTTGAGGAGGTACCTTTTGCTGAGAGACGCGGAAGGTGGTACTACTACAGTGCTATCGCAAACCAAAAGCTCGGCAACACAGCGACAGCCATAGAACACATACAGCGAGCAGTGTCGCTTGAGCCAAACAACATGCAGTACCGCCAGTTTATGCAGATAATTGAAAATGGTGGCTCGTGGTATTCGGATATGGGAGACATATACGGACGCCCTAGTGGCAGGGGCAGCGAGTGCTGCAGCCTGCTAGCCACATTCCTTTGCTGGCAGCTGTTCTGCTGCTAGATGTCAAGCTTTTCTGATGTTACAGATGGAAATTCATGCAAGTTATTGGGCTGGTTATTTGCAGAACGATGGACTGGTATATTAATCTGTGAATTATTCTGAATAGTTACCTGAAAAATAAAATGCGGTCATGCGACCGCATTTTTTATTTATGGACATAAGTAACTATTCAGATCCACACATATATGAGCAAAATCAGCTGCGCAGCAACGGCTGTATTATTCCATAGAATCCGGAATACCATCATGATCCAAATCTGCCATGTCTGCTCCGTGCGCACCGATATCCACAGTGTTTAAGGTGCGTCTTTTAAGTCTTGCGGCCTCAGACTGCTTGAGCAGATAGCTCTTTATCTCGCGTGAGTGCTTTACGTGAACGAGCTTAAGCTCAGGGTTTGTGACGTCGCCTGTGTAGCAGACTATGGTGCCGAGCTTAAAAATGCGCTCCATCAGTGATGTGGTGAGCTTTACATCAGCTACTTTATACATGTAGCAGTCATCCTCTGTGGTGCTCAAGAGTCCGGACTCTACAGTGATAAAGGACGGTGTGACGGTATATTTTGTGAAAGTCCACGGCAGACCGAGAAACAGCAGTCTCTTTCTCTCCTTAAAGATTACAGCATCGTCATCATCGATTGCGCCGGCTGTGGTGTTTTTGATTTGTGATTCATTTACAGACATATTATTCTCCTTTTTGATGTTGAAATTGTCGTAATTGTATGAAAACTTCAATACAATTGCTAAGCGTTCAGAACAGTTATATTCTGTCATATATTCTACAACAAAAAAGTGTAAAAGCCAACTTGAATATTGCGCCAAGTTATTATATGATAGAAAAAATGTAATAAAAATTGTTACGCGAAAAAGAATGGAGGCAAATTATGCGTCACTTAATGAGTCCGTTGGATTTTTCTGTAGAAGAGTTGGACAAGCTTCTGGATCTTGCAAATGATATAGAGGCTCATCCTGAGAAATATGCACACAAGTGCGATGGAAAGAAGCTTGCAACCTGTTTTTACGAGCCAAGCACGAGAACCAGGCTTAGCTTTGAGGCTGCAATGCTTAATTTGGGAGGCTCGGTGTTAGGTTTCCACAGTGCTGATTCGTCATCTGCGTCAAAGGGCGAGAGCGTTTCAGATACTATCAGGGTTATTTCCTGCTATGCGGATATCTGTGCCATGCGTCATCCTAAGGAGGGTGCACCGCTTGTGGCTTCAGAGAAATCGCGTATCCCTGTAATTAATGCAGGCGATGGAGGTCATCAGCATCCTACCCAGACACTTGCTGATCTCCTTACAATCCGTTCCATCAAGGGCAGATTGAATAATATCACAATCGGCTTTTGCGGAGATTTAAAGTTTGGACGTACAGTGCATTCACTGATCAATGCACTTATCAGATATGACAATGTGAAGATTGTGCTTATCTCGCCAGAGGAGCTTAAGGTGCCTGACTATGTGCGCGATGATGTGCTTCGTGCCAACAATATCGAGTTCAAGGAGGTAGAAAAGCTCGAGGATGCCATGGGAGAGCTTGATGTGCTCTACATGACACGTGTCCAGAAGGAGCGTTTCTTCAATGAGGAGGACTATGTGCGTCTGAAGGATTTCTACATTCTGACAAAGGAGAAGATGGAGCTTGCAAAGGATGATATGATTGTACTTCATCCGCTCCCACGTGTGAATGAGATTTCTGTTGATGTGGATGATGACCCGAGAGCATGCTATTTCAGGCAGGCACAGTATGCGGTTTACGTGCGTATGGCGCTTATTCTGACATTGCTTGGACTGGCTGAGGACTAAAGGAGGATAATATGCTGAATATTAGTGGAATACATGAGGGCTTTGTGCTCGATCATATCAAGGCAGGTATGAGTCTTCAGATTTACAGGGATTTAAAGCTTGACAAGCTCGACTGCACAGTTGCAATCATAAAGAATGCAAAGAGCAGCAAGATGGGCAAGAAGGATATCATCAAGGTAGAGTGTCCGATAGAGTCATTAGACCTCGATATCCTTGGATTTATTGACCACAATATCACTGTAAATGTGATAAAGGGTGATAAGATTGTGGACAAGATGGAGCTTAAGCTGCCTCATCAGGTGAAAAATGTCATCAAGTGCAAAAACCCAAGATGCATCACTTCAATTGAGCAGGAGCTTGACCAGATTTTCGTGCTTTCCGATGAGAAAAACGAAATCTACCGCTGCAAGTACTGCGAGGAGAAATACGAAGGAGTTAAATAGTATCAGTTATGTATGCCAACGTGATTGTGGATATATCCCACGAAAAACTGGATAAGACATTTCAGTACAGCATCCCGGATGAGCTTTTATGCGACATCCGTCCGGGTGTGTGCGTGGATATTCCATTTGGCAGCCGCACTATCACAGGCTATGTGATTGAGGTCACGGATAAGCCTGAGTACGACCCGGCAAGGACAAAGCCTCTTATCGGGATAAAGGCAGACTCTGTGGCTGTGGAGGCAAAGCTCATCGCACTTGCGGCATGGATACGGCGCAATTACGGCTCTACCATGAATCAGGCGCTTAAGACTGTTATACCTGTAAAGAAGCAGGCTAAGGAGCAGGTGAGCCGCAGTATTGCACTGAAAATAGACAAGGTAAAGGCAAGGGCGCAGCTTGCGCTTTGCGAGGCAAAAAAACAAAAGGCAAAGGCCAGGCTTTTTCGTGCGCTGATTGATGCTGATGATGGGGCGCGCCTTGAGTATTCCTTTGTGACAGGCAAGCTGTCGGTGTCGGCTGCCACTATAAGAGCGCTTGAGCAGAGCGGCTTTATCGAGGTCATCACACAGAGCGGTTACAGAAATCCTGTGGAGCATATGAGTGTGGACACCTATGATAAGGTACTGAATGCCGCGCAGCAGAGTGTGGTTGATGCGATAGAAGGCGACATTGCCGCCGGTCTTAGAAATACTTATCTGATTAAGGGTGTCACCGGAAGCGGCAAGACAGAGGTGTACATGGAGCTTATCGCACACTGTATACAGTCCGGGCGTCAGGCGATTGTGCTGATTCCTGAGATTGCCCTCACTTACCAGACCGTGATGCGTTTTTTTGCCAGATTTGGGAACAGGGTTTCGATAATCAATTCAAGACTTTCAAATGGTGAGCGTTATGACCAGTTTGAGAGAGCTAAGAATGGTGATATTGACATCATGATTGGCCCGCGGTCGGCGTTGTTCACACCTTTTTCAAATTTAGGACTTATCATAATAGATGAAGAGCACGAGAATTCATACAAGAGCGAGTCGGTGCCGCGCTATCATGCCAGGGAGGTGGCGATAGAGTACGCGCGCATGTCCGATGCCATTGTGGTACTTGGCTCTGCAACACCGTCGGTGGATAGCTATTACAAGGCAAAGACAGGCGTTTACAGGCTTTTGGAGCTGGATAAGCGTGTGGACGACAGACCTCTTCCAAAGTGTGAGGTTGTCGATTTGAGGCAGGAGCTTCGTGAGGGAAACCGCTCGATTCTTTCCACCAGGCTTCAGGAGCTTATGGAGGAGCGGCTTCTAAATGGTCAGCAGACCATGCTTTTTTTAAATAGAAGGGGCAAATCGGCATTTATGTCGTGCAGAGCGTGCGGTTTTGTGGTAAAATGTCCTCATTGCGATGTATCACTCAGTGAACATAGCGGCGGAGTTATGGTCTGTCACTACTGCGGCTACAGACAGCCGGTGCCTAAGGTGTGTCCGAGCTGTGGCTCGAAGTACATTAGCGGCTTTAAGGCCGGCACACAGAAGATAGAAGCGATGGTGGCAAAGCGTTTTCCACAGGCGCGTATACTGCGCATGGATTATGACACCACGAGGGCGAAGGATGCGTATGAGAAGATTCTGCAGGCATTTTCCAATCATGAGGCCGATATACTTATCGGTACGCAGATGATTGTAAAGGGGCATGATTTTTCAAATGTCACGCTGGTTGGTGTGCTGGCGGCGGATATGTCACTGCATGTGAATGATTTTCATGCGGCGGAGCGCACATTTGCGCTGCTGACCCAGGCGGCAGGGCGCGCCGGCAGAGGAAAGCTGCCCGGCAATGTGGTTATCCAGACCTACGACCCTGACCACTATGCCATCCGGACTGCAAAAGAGCAGGATTATGAGGCTTTTTATGATAAGGAGATAGAGTACAGGAGGCTTATGAACTATCCGCCTGTATGGAATATGCTTTTAGTCCATGTTACATCACCTGATGAGAGTGAGTGTGGCAGCATGGCGCAGAGAGTGTACGATATAGCAGCGCAGATGATATCGCATACAGATGAAAATCAGAGCCCGGATGATAGGCATCTGATTCAGCTCATCGGTCCTGCGGATGCGACCATCGCCAAGGTAAATGACATATACCGCAAGGTGATTTACATGAAGACATCTGACTATGCGGCGCTCATTTCCATAAAGGATGGCATAGAGCAGGCTGTGAAAGCTGATACGGCAATGAAACATGCTAATATCTCATTTGATTTCAATCCGATGAGTGGATTTTGATAGATATAGAAGGAGGCAATTATGGCACTTAGAACTATTAGAGTGGAGGGAGACCCTGTACTTGGCAAGGTCTGCAGAGAGGTTACGGAGGTGACTCCAAAGATAGTAACACTTATTGATGATATGCTTGAGACTATGTATGAGGCTAATGGTGTAGGACTTGCCGCACCACAGGTTGGCATATTAAAGAGGATCGTTGTTATCGATGTGGGCGAGGGTCCAATCGTGATGATTAATCCTGAAATTATCGAGTCTGACGGAGAGCAGACCGGCGATGAGGGCTGTCTTTCAGTACCGGGAAAGGCCGGACAGGTGACCCGCCCGAATTATGTAAAGGCTCGTTTCATGGGCGAGGATATGAATGAGTATGAGATAGAGGGAGAAGAGCTTTTGGCCAGATGTATCTGCCACGAGCTTGACCATCTCGACGGACATCTCTATGTGGAGAAGGTTGAGGGCGCACTTCACGATGTGACATATGAGGATACACAGGAGTAATCATTAGGATGACATTTGTTATCTGAGCTTGGAAAATATCTGGGAGGCAGTAAGATGAGAGTAATTTTCATGGGAACACCGGACTTTTCGGTGGGAACGCTTGAGGCAATTATAGAGGCAGGGCACGAGGTGGCACTGGTTGTCACACAGCCCGACAAGCCAAAGGGCCGCGGCAAGACAATGCAGTATACACCGGTCAAGGAGTGTGCGCTTTCGCACGGTATTGAGGTATTCCAGCCGGTTAAAATAAGAGAGACTGCTAATATAGAGTATCTCAGAAAGTTTAATGCAGATATAATAATTGTGGTTGCTTTTGGACAGATTCTGTCAAAGAGTATTCTTGATATGCCTCGATACGGCTGTATCAATGTGCATGCTTCACTTTTGCCAAAGTACAGAGGTGCGGCTCCTATCCAGTGGGCTGTGATTAACGGTGACGAGTTTACAGGTGTCACTACCATGAGGATGGATGAGGGTGTCGATACCGGCGATATGATTGCAAAGAGTACAGTCAGACTTGCACCTGATGAGACCGGCGGCAGCCTGTTTGATAAGCTCTCAGCAGAGGGAGCAAGGCTGTGTGTGGAGACCATGAAGATGATAGAGGATGGCACTGCAGAGTATACTCCTCAAAACAGCGAGGAGGCTACACATACATCAATGATCAGTAAGGAGCTTGGCTTTATCGACTGGACAAAGCCGGCTGTTGAGATTGAGAGGCTTATAAGGGGGCTTAATCCATGGCCGAGCGCATACACCCACCTGAATGGTAAGACATTTAAGGTGTGGAGTGCAAAGGTGATTGACGGCAGCGATGATTATGAGCCGGGCTGTATTTATCATATCGGAAAAAATGATATGTATGTACAGACAGGAAAAGGAGCATTATCTTTAGTAGAGGTACAGCTCCAGGGCAAGAAGCGCATGGATACAGGCTCATTTTTGAGAGGCTGTCATGTGGAAGAGGGCTCATTTTTCACGTTATAGTTATTCATTATAAGTAACTAAAAACATAATTAAATGTGAGTCAATGTTCTCAAAGATACTCAAAATCCAGAGTATTCGTTTGTGCTAACGTCAAAGCAGTCGGAAACGTTGAGAAGTAGCCAGTGCAAGTTGAAACAGTCTTGCTAATTATAGGATAGAACCTTGATGGTAGCGTTTAGACAATGGTAGAAGCCTACGAAAACCAAGTAGCGAAACATAAAATATTAAGAAAGGAAAAGCTATTTAGATGAAAACCTATATCTAATCAATTTAAAGAATTTATAGGTATGTACCGATGGCTTAGTCGGGAATTTACGACTGTGGAGTGTACAAGAACTTGTGAGTAGCGTATTGTTTATAATCGCCAAAGCATACACATTGAAGCAGTAACTACAAATCGTGAGATTGTAGCGAATCATCTAGCATATACACATTTGTATATGTTTTTAGTAGCAGAGATGATACATGGGATATTATTACTGGGATCCGACATATATACTCGTTGTGATAGGTGCAGTGATATGTATGATTGCATCGGCAAGAGTTAAAGGTACATTTAATAAATACTCACAGCTAAGAAGCATGTCAGGCATGAATGGTGCGCAGGTGGCTCAGAGAGTGCTTCAGGCGGCAGGCATATATGATGTGCAGGTGCGTCATGTGTCAGGTAGTCTGACGGACCACTACGATCCGCGCACCAAAACAGTGAATTTATCTGATCCTGTGTACAATGCCACATCGGTTGCAGCGCTTGGCGTAGCTGCCCATGAGTGTGGACACGCTATACAGCATGCGAAAAGCTATGCACCTCTTTCAATCAGAAGTGCACTTGTACCTATAGCCAATTTTGGCTCCATGCTTGCATGGCCTGTTATACTTATCGGCCTGTTCTTTAATACACGCTCATCAGGGCTTATTATTGATATAGGCATATTGTTGTTTTCGGCAGCAGTGCTTTTCCAGCTTGTGACTCTTCCTGTAGAGTTTGATGCTTCAAGACGTGCACTTGTCATGCTTCGTACACAGGGCATACTTGCAGATGATGAGCTTAGGTACACGAGAAGGGTGCTCAAATCAGCGGCACTTACCTATGTGGCCAGTGCGGCAGCTGCTATTTTACAGCTTCTTCGTATCATACTTATCACAAACGGACGTAGGCGTGACGACTGATACTGTTGTAGCTGCTGCTTGTCTGTGAATTTACAGGGTGGCAGTTCAATTGGATATATTAGTTAGAAAATTAAATGTAGATTAAACTATATGACATCGAATAAGAATATAAATAATCATAGAAAAAATAATCATAATAATAAAAATAGTCAAACAAATAATATACCGGCACACTCTGTAGATACGCGTGAGCTTGCCCTTGAGATGCTTATTGAGATTAATGAGCGTGGAGCATTTTCACATATCGTGCTTCGCAGTGTGCTTGACAAGTATCAGTATCTGTCAAAGCAGGATAGAGCCTTTATGACGAGGCTTGTTGACGGCACTATCGAGTATATGCTGCAGCTTGACTACATCATAGACTCTTTTTCAAAGACGAAGGTAAGGAAGATGAAGCCCTTCATCAGAAACCTTCTTCGCATGAGCGTTTACCAGATAAAGTACATGGACGCGGTGCCGGATTCGGCCGTATGCAATGAGGCGGTGAAGCTTGCAAAGAGGCATAAGTTTGCACAGCTTTCGGGCTTTGTAAACGGTGTACTCAGAAATATTGCAAGAAATATAGATTCAGTACAGTTTGATACCTTAAGCATCCGATACTCTATGCCACAGTGGATAGTGGACAGATTTGTTGCGGCATACGGAGAGAAGAAGGCAGAGGAGATTTTCAAGGCCTTTCACAATAAGAGCACAATTAGCATCAGGACAAACCTGACCAGGTGTACTCCGGATGAGCTTCGCGCGACGCTTGAGGCAGAGGGTGTGACGGTCACAGCGGTTGATGAACTTAATTATGCATTTGTTATATCTGGATTTGATTATTTGAATGGCTTGCAGAGCTTCAGAGACGGACTTTTCTATGTGCAGGATATAAGCTCAATGCTTGTCGCACAGACGGCTGCTCCAAAGAAGGGCGACTATGTGATAGATGTATGCGCAGCACCGGGCGGCAAGAGCACCCATATAGCTGAGCTTTTGCAGGGAAGCGGCCATGTGTTCGCGCGTGACCTGACCGATAACAAGGTCGATATGATTGAGGAAAATATAGACAGGCATGGTCTTAACAATATGTCGGCAGAGGTGTGGGATGCCACAGTATTTGATGCTGATTCGGCGGGAAAGGCAGATATACTGATCTGTGATCTGCCGTGCTCAGGGCTTGGAGTGCTCGGCAGAAAGAAGGACATCCGCTACAAGATGACACCTGAGTCTGTAGATGAGCTTGTCGTTCTTCAAAGACAGATACTTGATACCGTGCATACATACGTGAAGCCAAACGGAGTGCTCGTGTACAGTACATGTACGATAGATGAGGCTGAGAATGAGGACAATGTGAGGTGGTTTATTGAAAAGCATCCGGAGTTTGAGCTGGATAAGAGCTTTGCTGAGGGCACCGGAATGAAACAGATACTGCCCGGTGAGCATGGAAGTGACGGATTCTTTATTGCAAGATTCATAAAAAGTAAATTATGATATTAAAATAAATCATGAATTAATAAATATAAATTGGTTTAAAAACAATAGTTAAATGCAGATTTAATAAAAATAATATGGAACAGATAAAAGAACAACTAACTGACATCAAATCAATGAATATGGACGAGCTCACAGAGTTTATCATATCGCTCGGAGAAAAGAAATTCCGTGCGAAGCAGATATATGAGTGGATTCATGTGAAGCATGTGGACAGCTTTGATGAGATGACCAATATTTCAAAAAAGTTCATACAGGTATTAAAGGACAATGCAATACTCATCTCGCTAAAAAAAGAGGAGGTGCAGGTGTCAAAGCTCGATGGCACGAGAAAATATCTCTTTGCACTCGACGATGGCAATGTCATAGAGAGTGTGCTTATGAAGTACAAGCATGGAAACTCTGTATGCATATCTTCGCAGGTTGGCTGCAGGATGGGGTGCAGATTCTGTGCATCCACTCTTGACGGTCTCGTCAGGGGGCTTAGGCCGTCTGAGATGATTGACCAGATTTATCAGATAGGCAAGGACATAGGAGAGCGCATCTCAAATGTAGTTGTCATGGGCACAGGTGAGCCGCTTGACAATTACGACAATCTGCTGCGCTTTATAGAGCTTCTCACTGATGAAAACGGAATCAATATCAGCCAGCGCAATCTGACAGTTTCCACATGTGGTCTCGTACCGCGCATGAGACAGCTTGCAGATGAAAAGCTTGCTATCACGCTGGCGCTTTCACTGCATGCCTCCAACCAGGAAAAGAGAAAAGCTCTCATGCCGGTTGCAAACAGCTATGATATACATGATGTGGTTGATGCATGCAAATATTATTTTGCACAGACCGGCCGCAGAGTCACCTTTGAGTATAGCCTGGTAGGCGGAGTGAACGATACAGCCGAGGATGCAGCAGAGCTTTCGGCACTCGTACATGGCATGAACTGCCATATAAATCTGATTCCGGTAAACCCGATAAAGGAGCGCGACTACGTGCAGTCCAACAAGGGTGTTATAGAGGCTTTTAAAAATAGGCTTGAAAAAAACGGAATTAATGTTACTATTAGAAGGGAAATGGGCAGAGATATAGACGGTGCCTGTGGACAGCTTCGCAAGAAGCATATAGATAAAGAGAGAGGAATAAACTAGATGAAGACGTTTTCCATTACGGATGCAGGTGCTATTCGTGAGATGAATCAGGATTTTTATTTCTCGTCTGACACTGCAGTAGGAAATCTTCCGAATCTTTTCATCGTAGCAGATGGAATGGGAGGACACAAAGCCGGTGACTATGCTTCCAGATACACTATAGAGCGTGTGGTTGCATCGGTATCGAGAAATGCCGGGGATGAACCGGTATCCATCATCAAAGAGGCTATCAACAAGGCAAATGAGCTTTTGGTGGCTGAGTCTCGTGAGGATGAAGCTAAGCGTGGAATGGGTACCACCTTAGTCATAGGAACTATTATAGGAAACAAGCTTTTTGTGGCCAATATAGGTGACAGCAGGCTTTATATTGTAGGTGGCACAGAGCAGATCAGACAAATTACCAGGGATCATTCACTGGTTGATGAGATGGTCAGGATGGGTGAGATAAATGCCGACGAGGCGAGAGTTCATCCGGACAAGAATATCATCACGAGAGCTGTCGGGGCAGCAGATCATGTGGAGGCAGATTTCTTTGAGGTCGAGCTATGTGAGGACGACAGGATTCTTCTGTGTACAGACGGACTTACCAATATGGTGAGAGATGAAGAAATATGCGATACTATTAGGCAAAATGATAATATCGAGACAGCAGCGTCACAGCTTGTCGCCATGGCCAATGCAAACGGTGGCCGCGATAATATCACTGTAATGATTATTAAACCATTTTAAGACGAGGTAATAACAGATGTTAGAGATAGGAAGTTTTTTATCGGATCGATATGAGATCCTAAGCAAGGTTGGCGCAGGCGGCATGTCCGATGTATACAAGGCAAAAGACCATATACTGAGCCGTTTTGTAGCTATAAAGGTTTTAAAGCAGGAGTTTTCGGAGGATAGTTCATTTGTGACCAAGTTCCGTGCTGAGGCACAGTCAGCAGCAGGACTTGAGCATCCGAATATCGTAAATATCTATGATGTAGGCAGCGAGAATGGTCTGTACTACATTGTCATGGAGTATGTCGAGGGCATCACACTTAAGACTTATATCGAGAAAAAGGGCCAGCTGTCATTCAAGGAGTCTGCAAGTATTGCAATCCAGGTGGCAAGGGGCATAGAGGCCGCTCACAATAAAAATATCATCCACCGTGATATCAAGCCGCAGAATATCATTATTTCTACAGATGGCAAGGTAAAGGTGACAGACTTTGGAATTGCAAAGGCTACATCTTCAAATACAATAAGCTCAGATGTGATGGGCTCAGTACACTATGCATCTCCGGAGCAGGCAAGAAACGGCTTCGTCGATGGCAGAAGTGATATTTACTCACTGGGAATCGTAATGTTTGAGATGGTTACAGGCCGTGTGCCGTTTGACGGTGATACCACAGTGGCAGTTGCACTGCAGCACCTACAGGAGGAGATTGCAAGGCCAAGCATCTACGCACCGGATCTGCCAATCAGCTTTGAGAAAATCATCTTAAAGTGTACACAAAAGACACCGGACCGCAGATACCAGACTATTGAGGAGCTTCTCACAGACATAAGGCGCTCTCTTGCGCATCCTGATGAGGATTTCGTCACAATAGCACCACTCGTTGACGGTGGCAAGACCAAGGTTATAAGCCCGGAGGAGCTTGACAAGATAAAAGAGGGCAGAGGTGTCGCAGAGGACTTAAACGATGATGATACCGATGCAGATAATGATGATGAGTATGCTGACGATGATGATGATGATGAATATGATGAGTCACTCTTAGACGACGATGATGACGAAGAAGACGATGACGATGATGATGACGGCAAGCTTTTAAATCCAAAGATGGATAAAGCAATCACAATCATGGGTATAGTAACAGCCGTAATCATTGTAATAGTTATCATATATCTTGCACTTTCAGTGGCAGGAGTGTTTAAGTTTGGCGGCAAAAAGAATTCAGAGTCACAGCAGACAGAGTCACAGACACAGACCGAGTCTGAATCAGAGTCAGAGACACAGACTGAGACAGAGGGCCAGATGATTGACATCAGAGGCATGTCAGTGGAGGATGCTCAGAAGGCAGTAGACCGCTTAAAGCTTGACCTCACAGTATTTGCATTTGAGACAAAGCAGTCAGATCAAAAGGACGGCACAATCCTTGAGCAGGATGTCAAGGCCGGAGATACAGTAAAGCGTGGTTCACAGATTAATGTAGTTATCGCAGGAAAAGGTGATAATACATCAGAGATGGTCAAGATACCAAGTGTAATCGGAAAGACCAAGAGCTCGGCAAAGAGTACACTCGAGTCAGCAGGCTTTAGTGTCACCTTCGAGTATGGAGATTACAATGACAGTGTAGCAGCAGATGTAGTAACAGCACAGTCACCATCAGCAAAGAAACAGGCCGCAAAGGGCAGCACAGTAACAGTCACCCTCTCACCGGGCCAGAAGCCAATCACCGTGCCAAACGTAGTAGGTGCCTCACAGTCACATGCAGAAAGCGCCCTCGCAGGAGCAGGGCTCAAGTACACCTATGCCGACTCCCAGTACAGCGACACAGTACCCGCCGGCAGCGTAATCAGCCAGACCAAATCCGGTGAAACCGTAGCCGCCGGCACCACAATCACACTGACACTCAGTAAGGGTAAGCAGCAGGTTTCAAAGAAGGTTTCAACGACATTGTCATTGGATATACCAGAGGGTGCAAAAGCAGAAAATATATCAGGAACATATAGTCTGCATGATGATGAGAAAGAATATGCTTCTGGTAATGTAACGGGTGCTTCGGTTACAGTATCTGGAACAATTGATGGTTCATCAGCAATTGCAACAGTAAAATGGACATATGATTTAGTTACGACAAATGAAGATGGAACTGAAAATAGAGAATCGGGAAAGACTGCAACTAAGGAAGTTACTGTTAGATAACTATTTGTATGATATTGATTGTTAATATTATAAAAAATGAGCATGAGGAAAACGAGCCGTAGCGCAGCTACGTCAAGTTTTCCGTATCGCCATCATATTTGTAAATACACACAATACACATATAGCACACAAAACAGCAACACAATACATGTCTTTATTGTAGCCACCGGATAGCACCCACGAAGTGGTGCAATCCGCACCCCACTACCACACCAACCCGCGGACGAAAACCTGAACTCGCGGAGAGGAACTAAGGAAGCGGGGCAGGCATGTGTTCCGAGAAAAAAATATGAATTGCCCCGGGGTGCCATAAACCTACCGAGGAAAGAACATGGCAGAGCAAGCCATAGCCTGTCCGTAGGAGAGCCCGGGGCTGGCTTCATATTTTTTTAGAGGAATATATGCCTGCCCCCGCCACTCACACAACCTCAAAGCGCGGCATGCACCCCGCCGAAAGCGTGACTCCTGCAAATACAAAAGCACACAAGGAAAACCATGACAGGAAAAATTATTAAAGGAATTGCCGGCTTCTACTACGTCTACGTAGAAGAAACCAAAGAAGCAAAAGAAACTGCCACAGGCGGCACTCTCTACGAGTGCAAAGCAAAAGGCACCTTCAGAAAACAAAAGATAAAGCCACTGGTAGGCGATACAGTCGATATAGCAGTCCTCGACGAGGAAAAGCACATAGGCAATGTCGAGCGTATACTGCCACGGAAAAACGAACTTATCAGGCCGGCTGTGTCCAATATAGACATGGCCCTGGTTATTTTTGCATCCGCAAAGCCGGATCCCAATTTCAACCTGCTTGATAGGTTTTTGTGTATGATGGAGTACCAGCATGTGCCGGTCACCATATGCTTCAACAAAAAGGATCTAATCACGCCCCAAAAGCAGCAGGAGCTTAAAAGCATATACGAGCCGGCAGGCTACAGAGTGATGTTTACCAGCACGAAAACCGGCGAGGGTATAGATGAGATAAAGCACGTTTTAGAGGGAAGGACAACCACGGTTGCAGGCCCCTCAGGTGTTGGCAAGTCATCTATCATCAACTGTCTGCAGGATGATGTGCAGATGGAGACAGGGCACATAAGTGAGAAAATAGAGCGCGGAAAGCACACGACCAGACATTCTGAGATTATTCCGATAAAGGATGGCACGTATATCATGGATACACCGGGCTTTAGCTCGATGGATGTGCCGGGCTTTGAAAAGGAGGATCTGTGGACCTGTTATCCGGAGTTTGTAGAATATGAGCCGTATTGCAGGTTTCAGGGCTGCAGTCATATAAATGAGCCGGACTGCGGTGTCAAGGAGGCTCTTTCAGAAGGGAAAATATCGCAGGTGCGGTATGATAACTATAAGCTTCTGTATGAGGAGCTGAAAAACAGACAAAAGTATTAATTTAAAGCATAATCAAACGGAGGAAAACATGAACTGTTTATCACCATCAATTTTATCAGCGGATTATTCAATACTCGGAGAGCAGCTTAAGCAGCTTGATGAGGCCGGAGCACAATATGTACATATAGATGTTATGGACGGCAGCTTCGTTCCAAGCATATCAATAGGACTGCCGGTCATAAAGACAATCAGAAAGTGCACAGAGCGCATGTTTGATGTGCATCTGATGATAGATGAGCCGGTCAGATACATAGATGATTTTGCGGCGGCAGGCGCTGACATCATCACAGTCCATGCGGAGGCATGCAAGCATCTTGACAGAACAATCGAGGCAATAAAGGAAAAGGGCATACTGGCAGGTGTAGCATTAAATCCGGCTACTCCGCTTTCTGCTATAGAGTATGTGCTCCCTAAGGTGGATATGGTGCTTATCATGACGGTAAATCCGGGCTTTGGAGGACAAAAGCTTATTCCGTACACTGTAGACAAGGTGCGCGACCTAAAGGCGCTTCTTGAGAAAACCGCAAACAAGGCTGATATAGAGGTGGACGGTGGTGTCAATCTGGAGAATGTTGAGACACTGCTTGCGGCAGGAGCCAATATCATTGTTGCGGGAAGTGCGGTGTTTAGCGGAGATATAGAAGAAAATGTAAAGGGTTTTCTGAATATCATGATGTAACAGATGCAGGTTAAAACAAAAATGCTTCCGGGGCTGTAGCAAATGTGGATATGTTATTTATAAGAAGGTGGATAAAATGAGGTATTTGATTGTATGTGGTGGAAAAATAGATAAGGAATTTGGCTTAAACGAGATAAAGACTGACGGAATAGATGCTATCATTGCGGCTGACAGCGGAATGGATTTTCTGTACGAAAACGGTGTCACACCTGATATAATTGTAGGTGATTTCGATTCGACTACGACAAATGCATTGGAGTATTTTGAGAGAAAGGGACAGACTGAGATACGCAGGCTCAATCCCATAAAGGATGATACCGATACAGAGTATGCCATAAGACTGGCAATAAGCGAGGGAGCACGAAGCATAGTGCTGCTTGGAGCAACAGGCAGCAGAATAGACCATGTGCTTGGAAATATTTCACTTTTGGGAATAGGCCTGGAAAGTGGAACTGATATCAGCATTATCGATACAAACAACCGCATAAGGATGGCAGATAAGCCGGTAACCATTGAAAAATCAGCACAGTATGGCAGGTTTGTATCTCTTATAGCACTGACAGACGACAATGAGGTAAGCCTTAAGGGCTTTAAGTATCATGTTACTGATTATTCCTTTGACAGGTTTACATCGCTTGGCATATCCAATGAAATAGTCGATGATCATGCACTGATTGATATCCATAGAGGAAAATTTATCATTATTGAGTCAAAAGATTGACTTTTTAGGAGTTTTGGTCTACTATGGTTTTAGGATTATTTCGGAAAAGCCTGATTACAGGAGGATTGATATACACTGTGTCGGCTTTGGAACATGATGGGGTAATTAGATGATAGAGAAGTATTATAGCGGGGTAATCGAGCAGATTTACAATCGCATAGGAAAAGAGACTCGAAATATCGTAATGGCGAATTATAGCAATGATTTTTCGATTGAAAAGCTTGAGGTTATAAGACGTTATCAAAGCAATGAGGATAACGTCTTTTTTGCATACAGTGAGTTTTCTTACAATACTTTAGTCGGAGCTTATGAGCCATTTTTAGACATTATATGCAATATGCACAGGCGCTTTATTGGTGGAAGCTTTGATGATTTCCAGAAGGAGTGCGGTGTGTATTATCTGCACAGACAGGTGTTAAACAGCTATTATGAGACCGGTGAGTGTTTCAGAGAGGAGACGGTGCTGTTAAATGAGGTAGCATACGAGCAGAGACGCATGACTATGGCCATAGTTGACATGCTTAAGAGGCTTTCAGAAGTGAGGCCATTGATGATTGTGATAAACAGATTCCAGATGGCGTCAAAGAGCTCTATTGAGACCATCAAGTATCTGATTGACAATCCGTGCACCAATATCGGTATTGTGTTAGGTGTTAATGCCCTGGTCAGGGGTACTGACAGTACTGTTGAGGAGTGGGACCGTATAGTTGAGTCTCTTGAGGACAGGAGTGCCATATACTATATAGGCAGTGCCGGACAACTGAAGAATAATATAAGAGACACAAGTGATGACGAGCTGTATATCACTACAAACTTTGAGCAGAGTATTCAGGAAGCATCAAATATTATGGAGTTTCTGGATTATGAGCAGGCAAGGAGAGGCTGTCGTATCATAGAGCACAAGATTAAGTTTGAGGATGCATGGATTGATGAAAAGAGTCTGAGACGTTTTTATCTGGTCTATGCCAGGACATCTGTTTTACTTGGAGAGATGTCCAAAGCGATTGAGCTTATGAATGAGTACAAGGCGCTGATACCGGAAAATGACAGTGAGCATTATTTTTCTTTGTATTATTTTATGAAGGGTACCTGCTATATGTATCAGGGCAAGCTTGAGAAGGCTGAAGGCTGCGCAAAGAAAGCCTATGACTATGCACTTTTGGCGGATGATGAATTGCTCGAATTCAGGTCAGAGCTTTTGTCCGTTATGATAAAGATGTCGGGCTGGTACAATATATTTTTCTGTGTGCAGGATATACCTGTCAGTGATGAATTTATAGAAAAGCTCATAAAGCACGGATACAGGAATCATCTGGCACACATATATATTTACGCATATGACAATAGCCGGGATGTGGTGAAACAGTCCTTTTATGATGAATCATTGCTAAAGCATTTTACAAATGGACTTGAGCTTGCAAAGAAGATAGGAAATGAGCAGCTTGTGTATGATGCATATCAAAAGACCATCATGCTTGCCAGCACAATCGGTCTCAATGAGATAGCCTTTTTATATGTTATACGTACATACGAGTTCATGAAGGGACATGGCAATATATATGTTGCGAGAGTACTTACGTCTATAGGCTACAATCTGAGTGCCATGGGTAAAAATGAGCTTGTTGACGATTATTACAATACTGCAATAAATATGTTATATTATCTGAAGATGCCGGAGGATATAGCTGAGGTGTATTATAACAAGTCTCTTAACTATATCATGCAGGGCAATTACAAGAAAGCTGTCCATGCACTTTTAGTTACCATGAAGACTATTATAAAGCTTCATCTAAACAGCTTAAGAGTGTGCAATACGAGTAAGGTATATGCACTTCTTGCGCTTGCATCGATATTTTCAGGTGACAGATTCAGCTGTGAGCGCTATCTGCTCAGCTGCAAGCAGTTTCTTAATTACGTCATCTACAAAGTAGTTGATAACACAAGAACAGAGGCTGTCCATGATTATTCCAGGTGCGATGATGAGATGTTTCTGTACTCCTTTGCATCGGCTATGCTCTTGTGGCACGATAATAAAAAGGAAGAAGCCTTTTTGCGGTTTGAGGATGCAGAGAGATATCTCGTTAATGCGGAGGGCAATGAGTTTTTCGCATATTCGATATACAGGAAAAGCAGGATGAAGCTGTTTGAGCTGCTCGGCAAAAATGAGCTTATAGAGCATGAGAGAATACTTCTGGAGGCACACAATAAAAGGATGCATGAAATAGCAGAGGCGGCTCCGCTTGATATGTTGAAAAACATCAATCTGCAGTCACTGAGGGAGGGCTTTATAAATGAGAGACAGATTAATCTGCTTGTAAAGCAGCAGGGACTTGCTAAGGACTATCAGAGCTCAAAGCGCCAGATAGAGTTTATTTCATTATGGCAGACTATTGTAGATGTAAATGACCAGAAGAAGGAGACTATGATTGAAAATGCCATGAGCAATTTCATAAATCATTTCAGTCTGGACTGTGCGTTGATTATAGATTTGCACGCTAAGGAGCCGCAGGTACTTTATAATGATACAGAATGTGATATGACAGATGAGGTTATAAAGGGCATATGTGATATCATGATAGAATATCCGGAGGGCTTTGCCACATCAAAGATTGGAGAAGGCTTCTACGAGCATGAAAATATCATCTCGTACTTCGGCGCGGATGATGTATGTTCATTTGTAGCGGTGCCTTTTATCAAGAATGATGCGCTTTCAAGTGTTCTCATAGCATATGTGCGCATGAAGGATAACTGGCATGGCTCCATAGAGCGATACATGCTCAACGAGGATGATTTGAGCATTTTCAAGCTATTATTCAGAGAGCTTGAGTATTCCATTGCCCGTATTGAGGCCAATGAGAAGGCCAATGAGATGAACAGGAGACTCAAGCAGGCCGCAGTTACCGATATGCTGACAGGCATATACAACAGAGCAGGCATGTATCAGGAGATTGAAAAGCTTGAGAAGCGCATAAGTGTGACATCCGGTGGTATGGATGTGGGGCTTATGTTTATTGACCTGGACAACTTCAAGCATTATAATGATACGTATGGTCATGATGTAGGAGATCTGATACTTAAGGAGATGGCCTTTGTATTCATGAAAGTTGCTAAGGACAGAGGTTTTGTGAGCAGATATGGCGGTGATGAGTTTATCATAGTTATTGAGTCCTGTGCCAGATACGAGCTTGAGAATATTGCGAAGGACATCTATGCGAGGATTGCAGAGGCTGATGGCTTCAGCAGCCAGATAAAGAAATACCTGAATCATGATGTAGAGTTTAATGAGGAGAAGAATATCACTTGTTCTATTGGTATTTCATATGAGAGAAATGTCACCAGTGAGAGTCAGATTACTGAGCTGATTAAGAAGGCGGACGATCTGATGTATACAGTAAAGACAGGCGAGAAAGGACACTATGCATTCTTTTAAATCAGATGAATTTAAGATAAGAGTATTGACAAAGGATGATGCGGAGGAATACAATGCACTGCTTCGTTATGCTTTTCAGGTAACAGAGGCAGATCTTGCCGAGACCGGTTGGAAGGATGATGAAATCAAGCAGTCGAAGTTTCCGGTGCTTGAGAGAGCTGATGTGCTTGGCTGCTTCAATATCATAGACAAAAAAGAGGAGCTTGTGGCTCAGTTTGCGGTATATCCGCTCGATATGAATATATATGGTGAGCGCTACGAGGTAGGCTTTGTCACAAGTGTGTGCACGTATCCTGAGTACACAGGCCATGGTCTCATGAAGAAACTTATGAGAAAGAGTCTTACGAGGATGCGCGATAGCAACAAGTCGTTTGCCCTTTTGTATCCATACTCCATACCTCTTTACAGAGGGCTTGGCTGGGAGATTATCTCAAACAAGATGACATATGTGATAAAGGACAGACAGATTCCTACAAAGCTTAAGGAGCCGGGCTATGTGCGCCGTGTGCAGTGGGATGACGAGCAGTTTAAAAAGCTTCATACTCACTTTGCCGCGAAGACTCACGGCTGTCTGTACAGAAACAATCTGGCTTGGGAGGAGTACTTCCGCTGGGATGAGGACGATACGATGGTCGCCATCTACTATAACGAGGATGATGAACCGTGTGGCTATATGGTGTATCTTATCAGCTCCGATGTCATGCACATCAAGGAGCTCATCTACTTAAACCGTGAGGCGCAGCTTGGTCTGTGGGAGTACATTCATGCGCATGATTCCATGATTGATGAGGTCAGAGGCAACAACTATTACAGCGAGCCCATCGCTTTTGAGCTCGATGACAGTGATATAAAGGAGACAATAAGACCATACGCCATGGGCAGAATCATCGACGTGGCGCAGTTTATTTCACAGTATAACTGTGACCCGGATGGCCCGGGCGGCTGCTTTAGCTTTGAGATAGCAGATGACCTTCTTCCGTGGAACAATGGCACATTTGTCATTGATTTTGAGAAAGGGCACTGTGCTCTCACCGACAAAAATCCACAGTATCACCTAAGCATGTCTATTGGCACGTTTACCACACTGCTTTTAGGCTACAAGAGTGCTGAGAAGCTTTTGCAGATGGGCAAAATACAGACTACGTATGATGCTGTTGCAAAGCTTGACGATATTTTATATCATGAGATACCATATGTATCTGACTATATATAATGATAAAAGGTCAAAAGGTAAAGGAAAATAATATGTCAAATTATGTGATTAGCTGCTGTTCAACAGCAGATCTTACCAGGGAGCATATGCTCGAGAGAAATATTAAGTACGCATGCTTTCACTATGAGCTTGACGATAAAGAGTATATGGATGATTTAGGACAGTCCATGCCACTGCCGGATTTCTACAAGGCAATGGAGGCAGGTGCCATGACAAAGACCTCGCAGATCAATCAGGAGGAGTACATGGAGTACTTCAGGCAGTTTCTGGATGAGGGATATGATGTGCTTCACTGTACACTAAGCTCTGGTATATCAGGTACAGTCAACTCGGCAAGGCTTGCAAAGGAGGCTCTCGAGGAGGAATACCCTGACAGAAAGATATATGTGATTGATTCGCTGGCAGCATCGTCAGGCTTTGGTCTTTTGATGGATAAGCTCGCTGACCTTAGGGATAGCGGCATGGATATTGATACACTGGCTGATTGGACCATGGAGCACAGACTTGAGGTGAATCACTGGTTTTTCTCATCAGACCTTACATTTTTTATCAGGGGTGGCCGTATCTCAAAGACCGCGGGATTCGTTGGAAATGTGCTGAATATCTGTCCTTTCATGAATGTGAGCAATGAGGGAAAGCTTATTGTGCGTGAGAAAATCCGCACCAAAAAGAAGGCAATAAAGGAGATGCTTGTGAAGATGCAGGCACTCTGCAAGGATGGTGCCGATTATTCGGATAAGGTCTATATATCGAATTCTGCATGCTATGAGGATGCTAAAGCCGTAGCTGATCTGATTGAGGCTGCCTTCCCGAAGATGAAGGGAAAAGTAGAGATAAATGATATCGGTACGACTATAGGAAGCCACACCGGTCCGGGAACAGTTGCATTGTTTTTCTGGGGTAATAAGAGAGAAGATTAGCCGGATATTTTAGCCTAAATATCTGATTAGAATAATCAAAATCAATAAAGTTGATTATTTTTTTATAAAAAATTAAATTACATCAATCAAAGTGATTAAATATAATCATTCCAATAACTGCGCTTATGTGTTACAATTATATCAGTTCAAACGAAAAGAGGTTTTAAGATGAAAGGATATGAAAAATACGAGCGCAGTTATTTTCTGCCTCCTGAATGCACTTATGACTGGGTTAAGAAGGATTATATAGATAAAGCACCACTGTGGTGTTCGGTTGATTTACGTGATGGCAACCAGGCTCTAATCGAGCCGATGAGTCTTGAGGAGAAGCTTGACTTCTTTAAGATGCTTGTAGATATAGGCTTTAAGGAAATCGAGGTAGGTTTCCCGGCAGCCTCTGAGACAGAGTTCAATTTCACGAGAGCTCTTATTGAGAGGGATATGATTCCTGATGATGTCACTATACATGTGCTGACACAGGCCAGAGAGCATATCATCAAGAAGACCTTCAAGGCACTTGAGGGAGCACCGAGAGCAGTTGTACATCTGTACAATTCCACATCTGTTGCACAGCGTGAGCAGGTGTTTAAGAAGTCAAAGGAAGAGATAAAGCAGCTTGCAGTTGACGGAGCTGTTTTACTGAGAGACCTTGCAGCAGAGACTGATGGTAATTTCCGTTTCCAGTATTCACCGGAGAGCTTTTCGGGCACTGAGGTGGATTATGCGGTTGATGTGTGCAACGCAGTGCTTGATGTATGGCAGCCAAAGGCTGATAATAAGGCCATCATCAATATCCCTACCACAGTAGAGAATGCTATGCCACATGTTTTTGCCACACAGATAGAGTATATCAACAAGCACCTCAAGTACAGAGACGGAGTAGTGCTTTGCTTACATCCTCATAATGACAGAGGCTGCGGTGTTGCCACATCAGAGCTTGGTGTGCTTGCAGGAGCTGAGGAGATAGAGGGTACGCTGTTTGGAAACGGTGAGAGAACAGGAAATGTAGATATCGTGACACTTGCCATGAATCTTTACTCACACGGAGTGGATCCACAGCTTGATTTTTCAAATCTGCCTGAGATCAGGGAGAAGTATGAGACATTTACCAGAATGAAGGTAGGCGAGAGACAGCCATATGCGGGAGACCTTGTTTTTTCTGCTTTTTCAGGCTCACATCAGGATGCTATCTCAAAGGGCATGGCATGGAGAGAGGAAAAGAAGCTTGATAAGTGGACGGTTCCATATCTGCCTATAGATCCAAAGGATGTCGGCAGGACATACGAGGCTGATGTTATCCGTATCAACAGCCAGTCAGGAAAGGGCGGAGTGGCATATATCCTTAAGCAGAGCTTCGGTATCAATGTGCCACAGCAGATGAGAGAGCAGGTCGGATACATGGTCAAGCAGGTATCGGACGAGGAGCACAAGGAGCTTTCACCTGAGTGGGTACACAGTATCTTTACAGACAATTATGTGGATTTTCATCCATATTTCACTATACCGGAGTGCCACTTTAAGCAGGTAAACGGCATTTTCGCAGAGGCGGTTATTTTACACAATGACAGCACCAGAAAGGTAGATGCCAATGGAAACGGCCGTCTCGATGCAGTAAGCAATATAATTAAGCAGTATTTTGACATCAGCTTTGAGCTCACTGTATACGAGGAGCATGCGCTTTCACACGGATCTTCATCAAAGGCTATGGCATATGTGGGTATCACAGTTGACGGCAGTATGTTCTGGGGCGCAGGTGTGGATGAGGATATCATCAAGGCATCAATCGGAGCGCTTGTTGTTGCGGTAAACCATTATCTTGCCACCAAGGCTGACAGTCACGTGAAGGATGAGCGCTATATTGCCATGCTCAACTTCATCCAGGCCAACTACAAGACGGTATCGCTTGCAGACATGGCTGCACAGTTCAACCTGACAGAGCCGTATATCTCCAAGTACATAAAGGAGAAGTCAGGCAAGACTTTCGGAGAGCTGGTCACCAATGCCAAGATGAAGAAGGCACGTACACTGCTGAGAAACAGCATCACAACTGTTGAGAATATCGCAATCGAGGCAGGATATCAGAACGTGGAGCATTTTAACAGACAGTTCAAGAAGCTGTATGGAATGACACCGCTTGAGTACAGAAATTCAAGCACAAAATAAGCGGATACAGCATTTTAATATAACCGGATCAATATGCTAAATGACAATTCATTCAGCTGTATTGGTCCGGTTTACTTTTTATTACTGCACTTTTTATGTAAAAATCTGCATTAAAATTGTATAAAAATGGGAACAATGGGCTATTGATTGTATTTTATCAAGTAATTTGTTGTTTTTACAACGGATTATATGTACAATGCGGGTATAATATAAATAAAAGATAATTATTCAGAACTACTGATAACAAAGCAGATATTGAGAATTTGTGTTTGGGATGAATAGTTATAATAAAAAGCAACTATTTGAATTATAGTTTAAGAAAGAGAGGAACGTACATGAGCAATAAAACTAGCGCAGTTGTTAAGACAAACCCAAGAAAGGCTGTAATGATCGGATGTGGATTCGTTGGTTCGGCATCAGTTTTTGCACTTATGCAGAGCGGTCTTTTTTCTGAGATAGTTCTCATTGACGCTGATAAGGACAAGGCTGAGGGAGAGGCGATGGATATAAGCCACGGTATTCCTTTTGCCAGACCTATGAAGATATATGCAGGTGGTTATGATGATGTGGCAGATGCTGCTATCATTGTTGTTTCTGCAGGTGCAGGCCAAAAGCCGGGCGAGACAAGACTTGATCTGGTAAATAAAAATGTTGCAATCTTCAAGAGCATCATTCCGGAGATTGCAAAGAGAAATTTCGGTGGAATCTTACTTATCGTTGCAAATCCTGTAGATATTTTAACACAGGTGGCACAGAAGCTTTCAGGACTTCCTGAGGAGCGTGTCATCGGTTCAGGTACCGTGCTTGACAGTGCAAGACTTAAGTACGCGCTTGGAGAGCATCTTGAGGTGGACAGCCGAAGCGTACATGCATTTATAGTAGGTGAGCATGGAGACAGTGAGGTGGTTGCATGGTCATCAGCCAATGTTTCCGGAGTGGAGCTTCACAAGATGTGCGAGATGAGAGGTCACTACAAGCACAAGGAGAATACAGAGGAAATCGCTGCAAACGTAAAGAACAGTGCTTACGAGATAATCAACCGAAAGCATGCGACATATTATGGTATCGCTATGTCGGTCAGACGTATCTGCGAGGTAATTATGCGTGATGAGAAGTCTATTCTTCCTGTTTCACACATGATGCACGGACAGTACGGTATCGACGGTGTGGTTCTCTCAATGCCTGCAATCGTTGGAGCAGACGGAGTGGAGAGCGATATCCCAATCGAGTTAAGCGGTGAGGAAGCTTTAAAGCTCAAGGAGTCTGCTGATGCACTTAAGAGCATACTTGACGGGCTTGAGCTGTAAATATCAGGCTCTTAATATTAATTTTGTAATATTAAACTTATATAAAATACTATAAATTCAGTAGGGTTTGGGGTATAATGATAACTGTCGGGCTGCATATATTATGTGCTCGGCGGTTATTTGATTTTATGGCAGATAATTATTTAGAATTACCGGGAAAAAGGAGTATATATAATGAGCGAAAGAAAACAAATCCATCAGGAGTTTCTGACAGGCGAAAGAGCCCTGTTTGCAAGCAACGACCTGGATATATATGATACAATTTTTGATGACGGAGAGTCACCTCTTAAGGAGAGCCATGGCATTAGCCTGACAGGCTGTTTTTTTAGATGGAAATATCCGCTATGGTATTGTAGTGACATAGCTGTAAAGGACTGTACATGGTTTGACATGGCGCGTGCTGGTGTCTGGTATACTGACAATATCTCTGTCACTGATTCAATAGTTGAGGCACCAAAGAACTTCAGGCGCTGCAATAACCTAAAGCTTAAAAATGTGACATTTCCAAATGCCCAGGAGACCCTCTGGAGCTGTGATCATGTCGATATCGAGAATGTCTCGGCAAAGGGAGATTATTTTGGCATGAATACAAATAATCTTATCATGAAGAATTTCCAGCTGGTCGGCAACTATTCGTTTGACGGCTCAAGAAATGTAGAGGTGCACGATTCAAAGCTTATCTCAAAGGATGCCTTCTGGAATACGGAAAATGTCACAGTCTATGATTCATTTATTACAGGTGAATACCTTGGCTGGAACGCAAAGAATCTGACACTTATAAACTGCACAATCGAGAGCTTGCAGGGGCTTTGCTACATCGACAATCTCGTTATGAAAAACTGTAAGCTCATAAACACTACATTGGCATTTGAGTATTCTTCGGTAGATGCAGAGATTTGCAGTAAGGTGGACAGTGTTTTAAATCCGACAAGCGGAGTGATAAGGGCAAAAGAGATTGGCACACTGACTATCGAAAAGGACAGAGTTGACCCATCAAAGACTAAGATAATATGTGAGGGAAAATAATCTATGTATGATTTTGATACCGTTGTAGACAGAAGAAATACAGGCTCACTAAAGTGGGATGTGGCAGAAAATGAGCTCCCGATGTGGGTAGCAGATATGGATTTTAAGACAGCACCACAGATAATAGATGCAATATCAGAGCGTGTTTCTCACGGAGTGTTTGGCTATTCCATCATTCCGGATGAGTGGAATGATGCGTATATTTCGTGGTGGGACAGACGCCATGGGCTTAAAATCGAAAGAGACAGCCTGATTTTTTGCACAGGGGTCGTACCGGCCATATCATCTACAGTGCGAAAGCTCACAACACCCGGTGAAAATGTGCTTATCATGACACCGGTATACAATATATTTTTTAATTCCATATTTAATAACGGCGTAAATGTGCAGGAAAGCCCGCTTGGATACGAAAACGGCAGATATTTTGTGGACTATGACAGGTTGGAGCATGACCTTTCCAATCCACAGACCTCGCTTATGATATTTTGCAACCCTCACAATCCGTGCGGTATCATCTGGACAAAGGATGAGCTTGCGAAAATAGGTGCACTCTGCAGGAAGTACAATGTGACGGTCATATCAGACGAGATACACTGCGACATCACAGCACCGGGAAAATCATACGTGCCGTTTGCGGCAGCATCAGAGGACTGCGCCGATATAAGCATCACCTGTATTGCTCCGACCAAGTGCTTTAATATGGCAGGCTTACAGACTGCGGCAGTGATGGTGCCAAATAAATTTTTGCGCCACAAAGTATGGCGCGCATTAAATACAGACGAGGTGGCGGAGCCAAACGCATTTGCCATCACGGCAGCAGTTGCGGCATTCACAAAGGGTGAGCCGTGGCTTGAGGAGCTCAGAAAATATCTCTGGGAAAACCGCAAAACAGTCTGTGACTTCGTGGCAGAAAACCTGCCGCAGATACACATAGTGGATGCCGATGCGACATACCTCATGTGGCTTGACTGCAGTGCACTCACAGATGATTCTGTGGCATTTACGCAGATGATTCGCGAAAAAACAGGACTTTATCTGTCGGAGGGAGCTGAGTTTGGAGGCAATGGACGCTACTTTGTGAGATTGAATATCGCATGCCCCGGGGCAGTGCTTATGGAAGGTCTGGAAAGGTTAAAAAGAGCTCTCGTTTAAGCTGAATATGTACATTTTTTAAAATAAATAAGACCGGTGATCGGCCGGTCTTATTTGATATAATTAAACATTTATGGCATACAAGATTTAGAAATATATCATGCATACGTTTGTTTTCTGATTCGATAGTTAGTATACACTAACACGAATTAGAAGTCAATAACAAATATGGGATTTTGATATTTTTTTGGATTTTTATAAATCACGTACAAATCAAAAGAAAAGTTTTGCAAACAATAAAATGTATGTTATAATAATATAACTGAATTAAAACGAACGAAAATAAACTCACGGGGGTATTCGAAATGCGAAACAATGAATCATCAGAAAACTATTTAGAGACCATACTTATTCTCAGCAAGAAGCTTCCTGTGGTACGCTCAGTTGATATAGCAAATGAGCTTGGATATAAGAAATCCAGCGTGAGTATAGCCATGAAAAACCTTAGAGAGAAGAACAATATCACAGTTAGTGATGCAGGCTTTATCACACTCACAGAGTCAGGAAGACAGATAGCAGAGATGATATACGAAAGACATGAGCTTTTGTCAGAGTGTCTTGAGAAGCTTGGTGTTGATAAGGAGATTGCAGCAGAGGACGCATGCCGTATAGAGCATGTCATCAGTCCTGAGAGCTTTGAAGCAATCAAGAAGCATATACATAAGAGCTGATATATGAAACCAGTACCGCAGGGTACTGGTTTTTTAGTGTATCGTTTTTCTTGTATATATGAGAAAAATCATCTATAATAGTGAAGCTGTAATCGGCGACATAAAATCTGAAAGGGGAAAAGATGAAACAGATATTAAAATATTTGAAGGAGTACAAAAAGGAATGCATCTGTGCTCCGTTATTTAAGCTGCTGGAAGCATCCTTTGAGCTTATAGTACCGCTTGTCATGGCGGCAATCATTGATAACGGAATTACGGCTTCGGACAAGCCATATATATGGAAGATGGGAGGTGTGCTGGTGCTGCTTGCGGCAGTTGGTCTGGTAAGTTCGGTCACAGCACAGTATTTTGCGGCAAAGGCGGCAGTTGGTTTTTCCACAAAGCTTCGCCATATATTGTTTGAAAAGATAGAGTCACTGTCATTCTCAAAGATGGATACAGTGGGCACATCGACACTTATCACGAGGATGACAAGCGATATAAACCAGGTGCAGTCAGGAGTCAATCTGGTGCTTCGACTCTTCCTTCGCTCGCCATTTATTGTATTCGGAGCTATGGCGATGGCTTTTACAGTAAATGTAAGAGCGGCAATGGTTTTTGCAGTTACCATACCTCTGCTTTCAATAGTGGTATTCTCAGTTATGGCTGCAAGCCTTCCGCTTTACAAAAAGGTGCAGAGCTCTCTTGACACAGTGCTTTCACATACCAGGGAGAATTTAGAGGGAACCAGAGTTATAAGAGCTTTCAATAAGCAAAATGATGAGATTGACAGCTTCAACAGGGACAACGAGTTTTTAACCAATATGCAGCAGGTTGTAGGACGAATCTCAGCACTCACCAATCCTCTGACCTTTATCATTATAAATATCGCAACAATCGCAGTTATCGTATCAGGCGGCAAGCAGGTATACGCAGGAATCCTCACACAGGGTGAGGTTGTGGCACTTGTAAACTACATGTCACAGATACTTGTCGAGCTGATAAAGCTTGCAAACCTCATCGTACAGGTGACAAAGGCAGTGGCGTGCGGTAATCGTATAGCGGATGTGCTTTCTATTCCATCAAAGCTTCCTGAGAAAAATCCTAAGCTCATTGGTGCAAAGGATGGCGCACCTGAGGTTGAGTTTGATCATGTCTGCATGACATATGAGGGAGCGGCCGATGAGACACTCACAGATATAAGCTTTACAGTGCAAAAGGGGCAGACAATCGGAATCATCGGTGGTACAGGTTCAGGAAAATCAAGCCTTGTAAACCTTATCCCGAGGTTTTATGATGCCACAAAGGGTACTATAAGGATTCAGGGAAATGATATAAATGACTACGATGCAGTGCAGCTTCGAGACAAAATCGGTGTTGTAATGCAAAAGGCAGTGCTTTTTGCAGGAACGATAGCCGACAACCTGCGCTGGGGCAAAAATGATGCCACAGAGGAGGAAATGTGGAAGGCGATCGATATAGCACAGGCGACAGAGGTTGTAAAGGGTAAAGAGGGAGGCCTTGACTACATGATAGAGCAGGGCGGCAAGAACTTATCAGGTGGTCAGAAGCAGCGTCTTACAATTGCCAGAGCAGTTGTAAAGGATCCTGACATACTGATACTTGACGACAGTGCATCGGCACTTGATTTTGCTACAGATGCGAGTCTTCGCGCGGCATTAAAGGGCATGCATGGTGACAAGACAATATTTATCGTGTCACAGCGTACCTCATCTATCCAGTTTGCGGACAATATCATAGTACTCGACGACGGACAGATGGTTGGCTTCGGACCTCATGAAAAGCTGCTTGAGACATGCGAGACCTACAAAGAGATATATGATTCACAGTTTAAAAAAGAGTCGGATATGACCAGACAAAAGGAGGTGTAGAGTATGGCTATGGATAATGCGAAGATGAATAAAGCAGGCACAATCCGCAAGGTATTAAGCTACATGAAGAGATATATTCCTTTGCTTGTAATTTCACTTGCCCTGTCTGTTGTTACAGTGGCGCTTACGCTCTATTTTCCAATTCTCACAGGACGCGCAATTGATTTGATTGTAGGAAAAGGAAAGGTTGATTTTACGGCTATGACAGCCATCCTCACGAGAGCAGCAATAATAGTCGTCATAGCGGCAGCAGCCCAGTGGCTTACTAATATCTGCAACAACAGGATGACCTACAACATAGTGAGGGATATAAGACGTGATGCATTTTTAAACATTGAAAAAATGCCACTTTCCTATATTGACAGTCACTCACACGGTGATATGGTCAGCCGTATCATCGCCGATGTAGATACATTTTCAGAGGGACTTTTGATGGGCTTCACACAGCTCTTTACAGGAATTGCAACAATAGCAGGTACGCTTATTTTCATGCTCACAATAGATGTGAAGATATCATGCATTGTAGTGCTCATCACACCTTTGTCACTTTTTGTGGCAAGCTTTATCACTAAAAAGACTTATTCCATGTTCCAGCTACAGACAAGAACAAGGGGAGAGCAGACATCACTCATCGATGAGATAGTAGGAAATGAAAAGGTCGTACAGGCCTTCAACCATGAGGATGAAGCGCTTGAACAGTTTGACGAGATAAATGACAGATTACAGAAATGCTCACTGAGGGCAACATTTTTCTCAAGTCTTACAAATCCGTGTACACGTTTTGTCAACAGTCTTGTGTATGCCGGAGTCGGAATTTTTGGTGCCATGAGTGCACTCACCGGCGGAATAACAGTAGGACAGCTTTCATGCTTCTTATCATACGCAAACCAGTACACCAAGCCGTTCAACGAGATATCGGGTGTCATCACAGAGCTTCAGAACGCACTTGCCTGTGCTGCTCGTATCTTCGAGCTGATTGAGGAGAAAAAGGAGATACCGGATGCTTCGGATGCGGTAATACTTGAAGAGGCTGACGGACGTGTGGACATAGAGGATGTTTATTTCTCATATGTGCCGGATAAAAAGCTTATCGAGGATTTCAATCTCCATGTAAAGCCTGGACAGCGCGTGGCTATCGTAGGTCCGACAGGCTGTGGAAAGACGACTATTATCAATCTGCTTATGAGATTTTATGATGTAAACAGTGGAACAATTAAGGTGAGCGGACATGATATCAGAAAAATCACGCGCGAGAGTCTTCGTGACAACTATGGTATGGTGCTTCAGGAGACATGGCTCAAGAAGGGCACAATCCGTGACAATATCATAATGGGAAAGCCTGATGCCACAGATGAGGAAATCATTGCAGCAGCAAAGGCATCCCATGCCCACAGCTTTATCAGACGTCTGCCGAAGGGCTATGACACTGAAATCGGTGAGGACGGCGGCAGCCTGTCACAGGGACAGAAGCAGCTATTATGCATCACAAGAGTCATGCTCTGCTTACCGCCTATGCTGATATTGGATGAGGCTACATCATCGATTGATACACGTACAGAGATTAAGATTCAAAAAGCGTTCCTTACCATGATGAAGGGCAGGACAAGCTTTATAGTGGCTCATCGTCTGTCTACCATCAGGGAAGCGGATATTATCCTTGTTATGAAAGACGGAAAGATTATAGAGCAGGGCAATCATGAGAGCCTGCTTGCAGCCAATGGATTTTATGCAAATCTCTACAATAGCCAGTTTGCATAGCATAGGGCAGTCACTCCGGCGACTTACGCCCCTTACGCTGTGGCTGAAATGGGGGAGGATGTATGCGCTCCCGCGGTATGTGGGGCCGGTGTCTGGTATGCTGTGGGAAGATACAATATAAGGGAAAGTATAATTGGAAATTTATTTGTAATATACTTAGTATTTTGAGGGAAGGCGACCGGCGCACGGGGAATTTGCCCCCGGCAGAGGTGCTCCCGAAAGAGCGACTAGCGCAGCGGCTTAGATACTGTAGAATTATGCCCATGAAACGCAGAAATGCCCCGGCATGGACGCCGGGGCAAGGAGAAACCGCGCCATGGACGGCGCGTTTCGACGGTTTCGTCAAGCCTAGAAAATCTAAAAAGCATAATTCGTACAGTACCTTAGCTGCGTAGCGTTAGCTCGTCGGGAGCGCCTCTGCCGGGGGCAAATTCCCCGTGCGCCGGTCGTCTTCCCGTATTATTGAAAAATACCAAGCAATCCACATCTATTGCGCAGCATCAGGAGCCACATACGAGTATGCATTGGACATCTTTGCAGCATTGTTTGTCAGAGTGACAGCCTCTCTGTAGTAGGCAACAACAGGAGTGCCCTTATCCACAGCGTTGAACAGCTGCTCTGCAAAAGCAGGCGGCACATTGATACATCCGTGTGAGCCGGAGGTTTTGTAAATTGTTCCTCCGAAGGTATCACGCCAGCTGGCATCATGGATACCTATATTGTAGGCAAACGGCATAAAATAGCTGACAGGAGAAGAGTATCCCTCGCCGACAAGAGTAGCATTTCTCTGTTTGTAAACAATCTTGTATACACCGTCTACAGAGCCATTCTGACGGGCGAGATTACCTGATACGAAATCAGACTCCATCTGGAGAGCACCATCCTTGTAATACCACATGTGCTGCTTTGTGTAGTCAATCTCTATGTATGTATTACCTATGTCGTCAGCACCGCGGTAGAGAGCAGTCTGCTCGTAAACAGGCTCTCTTTCCACTGGCTTGCCTCCCTCTAAATCTGAAAGGAGCTGGGCTTTCTCATTTTTCTTGCTGACTACCCATCCGTAGTCTCCACCACCTATTTCAATAGTGTCACCGGACGATGTTTTGAACGAGCGCTTGCGTCCGAAGGTGTTATACTTGGAAGCAAGCTGCTGGACATATTTAGTGACCTTGGCATCATCTATGCTCACGCTGCCGTCATCTGAGATGCTTAGCATATCAAGGATTTTGGCTGAGTCAAGCTTCTCGTCGGCACCTTCAATTTTGTAAGTGACGGTTGAAGCAGTGTATTTGTCGAGGGCTTCTTTTTCATTTTTGATAGTATCACTGTTTTTGGTGATTTTTGGAGCTTCATAACAGTCATCACTTAAGGTAAGCTTTGGAAGCTCATTGTCCAGGGCGTCCTTTACCTCGGCAAGGATGCTGTCATATATCGGCTTGCAGCCTTTTTTCTCTTCAATCACATCGTATTTGCCGTCTTTTATCTCGATGTGGGCATCCTCCGGATTCTCAATGTAGTCATCACTGAAAATATCAAGAGCCTTGAGCTTTTCCGCCAAAGCGGCATCGTCATATTTGGACGAACCCTTTAGAGTATAGTTTTGAGCTTTGAAGAGACTGACAGGCCATGTAAAAGCATTCTGGCTTTTTAGGATTTGCTCCTCGTCACCGTTTGAGACATATTCATAGGAAAAATCAGGTCCCTTAAGTGAAAAGCTGTTGCCTTTTCTATCAGTGATTGTGAGCAGATAGTCGCGACTTAGGGCTGTATTTTTTTCTAATGCCTCTTTTGCAGTTTTACCTGCGTATTTTACAGAGTTAATCTTTGTGTTGAACAGATAGTGGCTGCTAAAATAAAAGGCAAAGCCAAGATAAACAGCCAAAAGCACACCAAGCACAACTGCGCAGGTTATAAGCACTTTTTTCTTCATGTAAATCGACCTCCTTGGAGATATGCTGTTGCTGCCCACACCGGGGTGTAGGCGGCAGCTAAAATCAGTTACATTTGTGAAGATGTGACACATCCATATAGTCAGGCAGACCATTCTTGTAGGCTACAGCGGTTTCTCCCTGAATAAGTGGCTTTAAGTATTCGATAAGCTCAGGCTTCACATCATTGCCCGCATCATTGATCCAATCTCTTGGCACAGACTTGGCCTCGTTTGCGATATCCTTGATAGCAGAATATGTGTATTCCACCTGATAAGGATTATTTGAGATGCGCTTCAAGCATACCATTGATGCGGTCACACCCTCTGCTGCAATAGTGACACCCTTTTTACCCTGAGCAAAAGATTCCTCGATATCGGTTAATGATGCAAGATGTGAGGCACAGCGCTGGAGCACATTTACCTCTACAGAGCGCACCTTGACACCGATGTTTTCCTTTACGATGAACTCAAGAGCTTTTCCGGCACCGCTTAGCTGCTGGTGTCCGAACTGGTCACATGCGGCCTTTGATGATGTAATGTATGAGCCGTCTGCGTCATGTATTCCTTCGGATACGGCAACTATCACATTGTTAGTGTGCGCAAGGGCTTCTTTTATATCGGCAACAAATTTGTCCTTGTCGAAATTCACCTCAGGCAGATATATGAACTGAGGCGCTGTATTGTACTCATTACGTGCGAGAGCGGAAGCAGCAGTGAGCCATCCTGCGTCACGTCCCATGATTTCAACGATTGTCACACTCTTAACAGCATAGATAAAGGTATCATGGGCTATCTCAAGCATGCTTGATGCGATATATTTGGCGGCAGAGCCAAAGCCCGGAGTGTGGTCTGTCATGCACAGATCATTGTCGATGGTCTTTGGAATCCCTATAATTTTCACATCACTGTTGATTTTTTTTGCATAATCGGATAACTTTAATACGGTATCCATCGAATCATTTCCACCGATGTAAAAGAAAGCTTTTATAGAAAGCTTATCGAACTGGTGGAAGATGTATACATATGGTGAATCATCATCCTTGTAATCAGGGAGCTTGTGGCGGCATGAGCCAAGATACATTGCAGGTGTGGTCTTAAGTTTTTCAAGATTAGCATCATCTGCAAAAATATCTGACAGATTGAGATAATTCTCATTTAATATGCCGAGTATTCCGTTTACGGCGCCATAGCAGATATCGTATTTCTCAGAGCTTTTTACTCCTGCGATGACTCCTGCAAGGCTTGCGTTGATTGCAACAGTTGGGCCGCCTGACTGGGCGACGATACAGTTTGACTGATTCATTGTAATCTCCTTATTGTGTATTTTAACTATTCTCTTCTGTAAGAATAGTTATGATATAATTTAAAATGATGATTAATCAGATTACTACATGCTACGCATTCCCGTAATCTGACTACACCTCGAAATCCGCTAATTTCCTGCGTCCCCGCAGCAAATTGCTACTTTCTCGGTGTAGTGCGGGTCACTAAGTTATACATCGAATTGCATGCAAGCATGCATTGATGATACCTTTTGACCCTTTAATCATATAGATTGTAGTATCAAACATTATTTTTAGCAAGGGTTAAAATGAAAAATATGAATAAATACGAGAATTGCTTATTGTGTCCCAGAAAATGTGGCATAAACAGAAGCACCGGACAAACAGGTGTATGTGGCGTTTCATCTGAAATAAAGGTGGCGCGAGCAGCACTTCATTATTGGGAGGAACCATGCATATCAGGAAAAAGAGGAAGCGGGGCAGTTTTTTTCTCAGGCTGCAGCCTGCACTGCGTGTTCTGCCAGAACCGGGAGATTTCTGACGGAAAAGCGGGAAAGGTAATCAGTAAAGAGAGGCTGAGTGATATCTTTATGGAACTTGCGGACAAAGGTGCAAATAATATCAATCTGGTCACACCGGGGCAGTATATCCCTGATATAGTGTGGGCGGTAAACGATGCAAAAAGCCGCGGCATGAAGCTTCCCATTATATACAATACGAGCGGATATGAAAATGTGACAGAGCTAAAGCTGCTTGAGGGCATAGTGGATGTGTATCTTCCGGATTTTAAATATATGGACAGTACGCTTTCGGCAAGGTATTCAAGGGCAAAAGATTATCCGTCTGTCGCAAAGCAGGCGCTTTCAGAGATGGTCAGGCAGCAGCCGGATGTCGTGATTGACGATGCGAAAGGACTCATACAAAAGGGAGTTATTGTGCGACAGCTTCTACTGCCTGGACATGTGAATGATGCAAAGGCTGTACTTAAGTACCTGTATGATACATATCATAATCACGTATATATAAGCATGATGAGCCAGTTTACGCCGATTGCACTAAAGGATTATCCTGAGATAAACCGCACAGTGACAAGGAGAGAGTATGAGAGGCTTGTTGACTATGCCCTCGAAATAGGAATCACGAATGCATTTATACAGGAGGGTGACGTGGCAAAGGACAGCTTCATTCCGGCATTTGACTGTGAGGGAGTATAATATTTACCGTTTTTCTTAATAAAATAGTAAGAATTGGCAGGCAAAAATGACTGGATTTTGTGACGCCGGTGTAGTACTATGGTTATGTGATATTTTTTAACTGTGAAGGTACTGAACAGTTACGATATTTTGTTATTACTCACATCTCGGTGTGACAGACGATAATGTTTTTAATCACACAGGATACATCATTCAATAGAGGATACAGTGATGAAAAATATAGGAGAACAGCAGATAATAATTGAATGTCCGAATACTATCTTTCATCTATACATTGACAGTGAGGATGAGCTTTCAAAGGTTAAGGTGTTTATGAACAATATGAAGAATGTTGATTCGATAAGTCTGCATGATATATACAACTGGTGCAACAGACAGCATGTGCAGTACACGACGACATTTAATTATGACAGTAAAATGACCATGACAGAAATGATAAAATCCTACATATTTTACTTCAGACAGAAGCTTAGATATGTAAATAATAGTGATAGGATGATAGAAACATGAGATACCCTGAATTTCTAAAGGATAGAGGAACAATAGGTTTTGTGGCGCCCTCGATGGGCTGTACAACAGAGCCGTACAGGAGTGCCTTTGACAATGCCATTAAAAGGTTTCACAGCATGGGTTATAAGACGATAGAGGGACCTAACTGCAGGTGCGACAGTGGCATAGGTATCAGCAATACACCTAAGAAGTGCGCAGAAGAGCTGAACGAGAGCTATGCTTCTGCTGACAGTGATGTGCTTATATCCTGTGGTGGTGGCGAGCTGATGTGCGAGGTAGTGCCTTATATTGATTTTGAGCGCGTGAAGCAGTCAAAGCCGAAATGGTACATGGGCTATTCCGACAACACGAATTTCACATTTTTGGAGGCTACTGTTGCAGATACAGCAGGTATTTACGGGCCGTGTGCGGGCAGCTTTGGCATGGAGGTGTGGCATGAGTCGCTTACCGATGCATTTAATCTGCTTTGTGGCAGAAAGCTTTCATTTACCAATTACCCTATGTGGGAGAAGGAATCGATAAAGGATGAGAATGCTCCGTTTGTGGGCTACAACCTGACTGAAAAGTCGTGTATCAGCTCTATTCCTGCGGTTGCAAAGGAAAGCAGGCTTACCATGAGAGGCAGGCTGCTTGGTGGCTGCATGGATTGTCTTATCAATCTGCTTGGTACATCGTTTGACCATGTAAGGGAATTTAATGAGCGCTACAGTAATGATGGTATCATATGGTTCCTTGAGGCTTGTGACCTTAATGTGATGGGCATGAGAAGGGCTATGTGGCAGATGAAAAATGCAGGATGGTTTTCAAATGTAAAGGGCTTTCTTATCGGACGCCCGGCGCACTTCGGAGAGGAAATGTTTGGCATAGACCACAGACAGGCGCTTTCATCACTGCTTAGAGAGTTTAATGTGCCAATCATCATGGATCTGGATATAGGTCATATGTCGCCGATGATGCCTGTGGTATGCGGAAGCATGGCAGATGTCAGCTTCGACGGAAGCAACTTTACAATTTCGTATGATATAGAGCAGTAGATTGGAGGAAAAATGATTAGATTAATAAAGAAAAAAGCAAAGAGTATTGTATGTAGCGTGCTTGCTGCGGTTACACTGTTTACGATGAATCCGGCAGTATTTGCAACAGAGACAGCTACGCAGACTGATACAGTTTCAAGCGTTGATGTATCAGGCAGTGACAGCAGTGACGCAGCTGATAAGAGTAACACAGACAGTACTGCAGACAGCACAACTACAGCCGGCAGTGAGGCAAACGACAAGGTGACCATCAGCAAAAATGATAAGCCATACTTAAGTCTTGGAGCAGACCTTACACCGGATCAGAGAGCGACAGTGCTTGGATTTATGGGAATCGAGCTCACTGATCTGGACAATTACGATGTGGTCTATGTAAATAATGATGAGGAGCACAAGTACCTCGATTCATACATCAGCAAGAGCGAGATTGGCACAAGGTCACTTTCCTCAGTACTCATTACAGAGGATAAAAAGGGTGCGGGTCTTAGTGTTTCCACACACAATATCAATTACTGTACGGTAGGAATGTACAAGAATGCGCTTGCCACAGCAGGCATAGCTGATGCTAAAATCATAGTCGCAGGCCCTTTCCCTATTTCCGGAACGGCAGCACTTGTAGGCACACTAAAGGCATACGAGGAGATGACAGGCAAGAAGCTTGACGACAAGGTGACAGACGCAGCGATGGATGAACTTGTCACAACAGGAGAGCTCAACAAGAGCATTGACGGCGATTCGCAGGATATCGAGGCAATGATTGCTGACCTAAAGAAGCAGCTTGCCGATGGAAAGCTCAAGGATGAGAGCCAGATAAAGGATGCGATAAAGGAGGCTGCAAAGGATTACGACCTGAAGCTTTCTGATGATGATATTGCAAAGCTGACATCGCTTCTTATGAAGCTTAAGGATGCTAATATCGACTGGGATTCAGTCATCAACCAGGCACAGGACTGGGCATCAAAGCTTGGCGATAAGATAAATGACCCGGGCTTCTGGGAAAAGATTGGTAACTTTTTCATGGATTTGTGGGATAAGATAAAATCCCTGTTCAGCTAGAAAAAGCTACAGGAGACAGTAAGAATAAGCAGAATATGAATCAGGCAACTCCCTGAAACGTAAGCATGAGCTGCACGTTGAAGGGAGTTTTTTTGATTAATAAAAAAATAATAAATTTCTGCCGAATACATTGATACAAAGGTCATATTCTATTATAATTAAATGGATAATGGATTAATGTAAACAATGCACATAAGAAAGATGGGATTTGATGATAAAGATAAATAAATTTCTGGCAGCCTCTGTCGTTACATTGTCATTAGCCGCATGTGACCTGGCACCATACAGCAGCATAGCAGTCTATGCGGATCAGGCGGCTAAGGTTGTGTGTGATGAGAGATATTGGGTAGCGGCGAGAAGCGGACCGGGAACAGAGTATGAGCTGGAGCACAAGCTTTCAAACGGCAAGGATATTACTATTCTTGAGCAGACCACAGGTGCAGACGGCAAGGTGTGGTACAAGGCAAAGTACAATCTGGCAGCAAATAATGAGGAGTGTGTCAGCTATATCAGGTCTGATTTTGTATCAGCAGGTACCGGCACAGCTGCATCAGACAATGCGCAGACAGGGGATGCTTCGGCAGACACCGGCAATGCGGATGCCATACAGCAGAATAATGAGGAGCAGCTTGCCCTTGCAACAGCATCGGGAGCATATGCTACAGGTACGATTACAGGTGGCAATGTGTATGTCCGCAATGCAGCAGGCACATCCGGCACTACCAAGGTTGTCTCACTCAACTGGAACCATCAGGTTGACATAATTGGAGAGACCAAGGTAAACGGTGTGGTCTGGTATAATGTCAAGGGTACTTTAAACGGCAAGGCATTTACGGGCTGGACTATCAGTACATACATAAAGGTGACATACAATAATAGCGGAGACAATACTGATTTTGTCACGGCTATGAAGAATGCAGGCTTTCCTGACAGCTATATTCCAAACCTTACAGCTCTTCACAATAAGTATCCAGGCTGGACATTTGAGGCTGTAAATACAGGGCTGGACTGGAATACGGTGATTAAAAATGAGAGTATCAATGGACTTAATCTAGTGTCTAAATCAGCAGACAATGCCAAGAAATCGACAGCAGCAGGAGCCTATAACTGGTCAACAAATACGTGGGTTGAGTACGAACCGGGATGGGTGTCAGCAAGCAGTGCCTATATTGCTTATCTCATGGATCCAAGGAATTTTCTTGATGAGACCAATATTTTTCAGTTCCAAAGCCTTGCATACAGTCCGAATGAGGCACTTGAAGGTGTCAAGTCCATAGTAAAAGGCACATTTATGGAGGGAACAAAGACCTATTCCAACAATGGTGAGAAAATCAATTATGCTAGCACATTCATGGATGTGGCAAAGAGCAGTGGAGTAAGTGCATACCATATAGCATCGCGTATAAAGCAGGAGCAGGGACAAAAGGGAACGAGCCCTCTTATTTCGGGTACATATTCCGGATACGAAGGATATTATAATTATTTTAATTTTAGTGCAACCGGAAACACGAAGGATAAGATTTATAAAAATGGTCTGTCTTTTGCCAAGAAGCAGGGCTGGAATACAAGAGTAAAGTCCATAAGCGGCGGAGCTGTAAAGGTGGGCAGCAATTATATAAATAAGGGTCAAAATACACTGTATTTTGAGAAGTTTAATGTAGTAAATACAAGCTCGCTGTATTTCCATCAGTACATGGGCAATGCCACAGCGGCTCTTACTGAGGGACAGAGTCTGGCTAAAGGATATTCAGACAAGAATCAGGCTTTTGTATTTAAAATACCTGTATACAACAATATGCCATCGTCAGCAGTGGGCTTCGATAAAGCTGGCGATACCAATAACTATCTGCAGTCGCTTGCGATAAGTGGTGTAACACTCACACCGGCCTTTAATGGAGCGACAACAAGCTATTCAGCAGTTGTTTCAAATGCTATAAGCTCAGTGACTGTTTCGGCAGATGCTGTTTCAGGAAACAGTGGTGTTTCAGGCACAGGAAGCTATTCGCTTGCTGTCGGAAATAATACAATTAAGGTAAAATGCAAGTCGCAAAGCGGTGATACAAGAACATACACTATCAATATAAACAGGCAGGCGGCATCTGCAAATAATGCAGGTGGCAATAATAATCAGAACAATAATAACCAAAATAATACAGATGTAAACATAACATCAGGTAAATACAGTATAGGTACTTATATTACAGGCATTGAGCCTGGAACCGGTGCAGCTGATTTTGTGAAGAATATAGCAGTATCAGCATCAGGTACTGTAAAGCTTTTGACAAGCTCAGGCTCAGAAAACAGCGGAAAGATTGCAACAGGCAATAAAGTGGCTGTTTATGATGCTTCAGGTAATCTGAAAAAGACATACGATATTGTTATATATGGAGATATCAATGGTGATGGTGCTGTAAATGCTCTTGATATGATTAAGCTCAACAGACATATTTTAGGAAAGGGAACACTCACAGGTGCTTATCTGGAGGCAGCTGATGCTAACAGAAAGCGTGATGGTGGAAATGCCCTTGATATGATAATCATGAACAGACACATACTGGGCAAATCAAAGATATCGCAGAATTAGAAATGTGAGGAAAGATATGAAGAAATTATTTGGATGTATATTATCACTTGTTGTGGCGGTGATGCTTGTTTTCACACCTGCCGAGCATGTATATGCGCAGGGACTTGGTCTCAGTGTCAGCTCAAGCTCTGTAGCTGTTGGAAAAACAGTTAAGGTGACTGTTTCCATGCCGTCTGGATATTTTGGTACTGTAGTTATCTCAAGCTCTGACGAGGGAGTACTGAGTAACGGAGGAGATGGTGTGGCCAATATTGGTGACGCCGCAGGATATCCCACATCGCAGTCATTTTCATTTACGGCGAAGGCTGCAGGAAGCTGCACTATAAAGGCATATTGTACAGTTGTAGGAGATGCAGAGGGTAACGATGCCGGAGGTACAATTACCGGTGCCAGCACGAAAGTGACGGTAAAAAGTGCTTCATCAAACAATGATTCAAACAGCAACAAGGATAACAAGGACAATTCCGGCAGCAATACCGGCAATGACAACAATGCGAATAAAGATAATGAAAACAAAGAGGAAAAGAAATCCTCAAATGCATCTCTTGGTTCGCTTGTTATCTCAGCAGGTACGCTTTCCCCTGAGTTTTCTGCTGCGACAAAGGATTACACAGCTACAGTAGATTACAGCTGTTCAAGCCTTGCGGTTACAGCAAATCCGGCTGATTCCAAGGCGAGTGTGACATCCGTCACAGGAAATGATTCACTTGAGGTTGGAGAGAATACGGTCAGCGTTGTTGTGACAGCAGAGGATGGCAGCACAAGCACATACAATATAGTTGTTACCAGAAGAGCCGAGGATGATCCGGAGAATGCAGATAAGCAGGATAACTGGAAGAAGTTTGATATAAATGGCACAGAGTGGACTATGGTAAATGACATTCCGGAGGATGTTGTTCCTGAAGGCTTTGAGCACTCAAAGACAGTGATTGAAGGACTTGAATACAATACCCTTCATGGCACCTTTGGTGATATCACGCTTGTGTATTTACAGTCGGAAAGCGGCAATGGACTTTTTGTATATGATGCAGCACAGAATGCAGCATATGAGTTTGTCCGTATCAATTCAGAGTCGCATTTTATAGTGGTTTTACTGCCTAAGGTGGATGATGTACCTGAGGGATATAATGAGATATCGCTCTCCATAGAGGGCAAGGGTGTGGCAACAGCCTACCAGACCAAAGTCGAAAAAACCGATGATCAGACAAAGGATTTTTACCTCGTATACGCTATGAATGACAATGGTGAGAGTGGCTGGTACACATATGATAGCGTAGATGGCACATATATGAGAACCAATCTCAGTACACCTACAGTGGCACAGGAGGAAAACGATACAACAAAGAGTGAGCTTGTCCCGGGAATTGCCAATAAATATCTTGTTTTAGCTGCAATACTGGTTCTTATTATCATTATTCTGTTACTGTTGCTTATTGTATCAGCTGTGAAAAACAGAAAATATAAGGCAATGGTCTATCATGATGACGATGATGATGTAGATGATGCAGCAGAAGATGTATCAAATGAAGCTTTGGAAGAAACAACTGATGAAACTGCGGACGAGATAGCAGATGAGCTGGAAGAAGAGGTTACAGAAGAGTCGGTGGATGAAGTGGCAGGAGAAGCTGCAGAAGAGTCGGCAGGTGAAGCCGCAGAAGAAACAGCAGATGAAGCTGTAGAAGAGCCGGCAGATGAAGTCGCAGAAGAAACAGCGGAAGGTGCTGCAGATGAGCAAAAGATGGCTACGGATGAAAATATATCAAATGCATCCTATGTCGGAAGAACCGTAGAAATTACACCTGATTCTAAGAAAGCTGTTGAGAATGAAAACTCTGAGTTTGATTTAAAAGACGATTCAAGGCAGGAAAACGTTTCTGACACAGAAAACGATGCTGATGAGGATGCTTTAAAGAATCAGCTTCAAATGGCACTTGATGGCTTTGTCAATGATGGAAATAAGCCGTCTGAGACTATAGACAGCAGTGCAAAGGATGATAATGAAGATGACAGCGAGGATGATGATTTGCAGTTCATCGACTTAAATTAGTGAATATGACTGGAGGATATGACTTGAAACCATATACAAGTAAGGCTAAAAAAGCAATAGATTTGGCTGCACGTATATCAAAGAAAATGAATTACAGCTATGTTGGAACAGAGCACATACTGGCTGGCCTTATAAAAGAGGGCACCGGTGTGGCAGCTGAGGTTCTAACAGCCTGCAATGTGGAATATGATAAGCTTATTTCGATGATTGAAGACCTGATTTCACCGGGGGATAACATCGAAGTGATGGACAGGGATGGCTATTCACCAAGGACACAGAGAGTATTGGAGCGTGCATCGGAGGAAGCCGATAGATTTGAGTGCAATGAGATAGGTACAGAACACTTGCTGATGGCTATAGTACTGCAGGGAGACTGTGCAGCTGCAAGACTTTTAAACACCATGGGTGTTAACAGTCAGAAGATGTTTATAGATATTCTTGGTGCGATGGGTGAGGATCCGTCTGCATACAGGGATCTGATGAAAAGCTACGGTACATCATACAATTCTGCGACTCCTGTATTAGATCAGTATTCCAGAGATTTGACAGATATGGCAGAGGCAGGGCTTCTTGACCCTGTTATAGGCAGAAAAAAGGAGATGGAGCGCGTTATCCAGATACTTTGCCGCCGTGGCAAAAACAATCCATGTCTGATTGGAGAGCCGGGAGTGGGCAAGACTGCTATAGTAGAAGGACTTGCGCAGGATATAGTCAGTGGCAATGTTCCGGATATTCTTTTGGGAAAGAGACTGGTTTCCCTTGATATGTCCGGGCTTGTAGCCAAATCAAAGTACCGTGGTGAGTTTGAGGAGCGTATCAAGAAGGTGATAAGCGAGGTTTCAAATGCCAAAAATGTACTGCTTTTCATTGATGAGCTTCACACTATAATAGGTGCAGGAGGAGCAGAAGGCTCGTTAGATGCATCTAACATATTAAAGCCTGCGCTTGCCAGAGGCGAGGTACAGGTAATCGGCGCCACTACCATAGAAGAGTACCGCAAATACGTGGAAAAGGATGCTGCGCTTGAGCGCCGTTTCCAGCCGGTGATGGTTGAGGAGCCGGGTGTGGATGAGACAATAGAGATACTCACAGGATTAAAGGAAATCTATGAAAAGCATCATGGTGTCATCATAACAGATGAGGGTGTGAAAGCAGCAGTAAACCTTTCTGCACGATATATAAATGACAGATTTTTACCTGATAAGGCGATAGACCTGATGGATGAAGCGGCAGCCAGGATAAGGCTTAAGAATCTGACATCATCTGACGAGCTGCTTGCTCTGAAAAAAGAGATAACAGATAAGCAGAACCAGGTGGAAAATGCTTTATCGAAAGGAGATCTCGCAGCTGCCGGCGCGCTTATGTCAGAAAAGGAAGTACTTGAAAATAAACAGCAGAAGCTTATCAGAAAGAACCGTCGCACAGGAGCCAAAAACCAGCCTGTAGTCGGCGAAAATGAGATAGCGGATGTAGTATCGGGATGGACAAAAATACCTGTAAATAAGCTTACAGAGTCAGAGGCAGGACGACTTGCAAAGCTTGAACAGATACTTCACAAGCGTGTAATAGGACAGGAGGAGGCTGTTTCTGCTGTCGCAAAGGCAGTCAGACGAGGCCGTGTTGGTTTAAAGGATCCTAAGAAGCCGATTGGCTCATTCCTGTTTTTGGGACCGACAGGAGTAGGTAAGACGGAGGTGTCAAAGGCGCTTGCTGAGGCTGTCTTTGGCAAAGAAGATGCCATGATACGTGTTGACATGTCAGAGTACATGGAAAAGCATAGTGTTTCAAAGATGATTGGTTCACCACCGGGATATGTGGGCCATGAGGAGGGCGGACAGCTCTCAGAGAAGGTCAGACGCAATCCTTTTTCTGTTATACTGTTTGATGAGATAGAAAAAGCACATCCTGATGTGTTCAATATACTTTTACAGGTGCTTGATGATGGTAGAATCACTGATTCACAGGGGCGCACGGTTGATTTCAAGAATACAATAATCATCATGACATCAAATGCAGGAGCTTCTTCTATTATAGAACCAAAGCGCCTTGGCTTTGGCGCTGGTGAGGATGAAAAGCAGGATCACGAGCGTATGAAGAACAGTGTCATGGAGGAGGTCCGCCGTATATTTAAACCTGAGTTTTTGAACCGAATCGACGAGACTATTGTATTTAGAGCTCTCAACAAGGATGACATGAAGCATATAGTGACACTTCTTGTAAAGGAGCTTAAGAAACGCTGTAAAGAACAGCTTGATATAGAGCTCACAGTGCGCGACAGTGCAAAATCCTTTATCGTGGACAAAGCCTATGACAGAAAATATGGCGCAAGACCTCTTAAACGAAAGCTTCAGGAGGAGATTGAAGACCGTATGTCAGAGGATATTATTACCGGCAAAATTAAGCGCGGCAATAAGGTAATAATTTCTACGAAAAACAAACAAATTTCATTGACTGTTGAGTAGAATTGGATTTATAATTAATATATCAATATAGCTACGGGAGGATAAAAATGGCTGTAATAAGTGAATTAATCCGTACTGAGGAAAACGGAAAGCTCAGCTTCGGAGATTATACATTGGCTGCAAAGGCAAAGCTTGACAATTTTGAGAAGGATGGAGATATCTACAAGGTAAAGACCTTTAAGGAGATTACAAAGCTCGAAAGAAACGGACTCTTTGTATACGAGTCTGTTCCGGGAACAGCGGTTATGGATTTCGAGGAGACTGCTGATACAGTGACATTTACTGTGGAGGGACCTGAGGATGCTCAGATTACTCTTGGCCTTGAAGAGGAGACGGAGTACGAAATTGATATAGCTGGAGCTGTTGCAGGTACTATGAAGACAAATCTCGGCGGCAAGCTCAGCTTAAGCGTAGAGCTTGAGGGTGTTGATTCAGTCGATATCAAAGTATCAAGAAAATAGAGCATATTTTTAAGCCCGGTGAAAGCCGGGCTTTTTGTATTTTATAAAGGAGAACAATATGGCAAAAGGAAAGACCTCTGTATTTTTCTGCCAGGAATGTGGTTATGAATCGGCAAAATGGATGGGACAGTGCCCGGCCTGTAAGGAATGGAATACATTTGTAGAGGAAACCGTAGATAAAAAGTCGATAAGCTCGTCGGGAAAAGTAAAAAAAGAATCAAAGGCGTCACAGGTTCTGCCTCTCTCGGCAGTAAAAAGCGAGAAAGAGGAGCGTATAGTGACAGGTATAGCCGAGTTTGACAGAGTACTTGGTGGAGGAATTGTGAGGGGGTCACTTGTGCTTGTGGGAGGGGATCCGGGTATAGGAAAATCCACGCTTCTACTTCAGGTATGCAGGGAACTTTCACAAAAAAAGGTGCCATTACTTTATGTGTCAGGTGAGGAATCCCTGCATCAGATAAAGATGCGTGCCGACAGACTTGGTGATTTTACGGATTCACTGGAGCTTTTATGTGAGACAAGTCTTGATATAGCAAAGGACGTGATTCAACGAAAAAAACCGGAGGTTGTTGTAATAGATTCCATCCAGACTATGTACAATGAGGAGATAGCGTCGGCACCGGGCAGTGTCTCACAGGTCAGGGAGACAACCGGAGTGCTTATGCAGCTTGCAAAGACTCTGGGTATTTCTGTTTTTATAGTAGGACATGTGACAAAGGATGGTGCGGTTGCGGGGCCGAGGACGTTAGAGCATATGGTTGATACTGTGCTTTATTTTGAGGGTGACAGGTATGAGTCGTACAGGATACTTAGAGGTGTTAAGAACAGATTTGGTTCGACCAATGAGATAGGCGTATTTGAAATGAAGGCGGAGGGACTTGTTGAGGTGGAAAATCCGTCGGAGTATATGCTTAGCGGTAAGCCCGAGGGAGCATCAGGATCAATTGTCACATGTTCCATAGAGGGAAGCCGTCCGATACTTCTCGAGATACAGGCTCTTGTATGTCACAGCTTTTTTAATAATCCAAGGCGTACAGCAAATGGTACAGATTATAATAAAGTAAATCTACTCATGGCGGTCCTTGAAAAAAGAGCCAACCTGTCACTGTCAGACTGTGACGCTTATGTGAATATAGCAGGCGGTATAAGGATGAACGAACCGGCGATAGACCTTGGGATAGTGCTTGCAATCGCATCAAGCAAAAAGGATATTATAGTGCGTGAGGATACCATATGCTTTGGAGAGGTGGGCTTAAGCGGAGAGGTGCGCGGAGTTACCATGTCCGAGCAGCGTGTTGCTGAGGCAAAGAAGCTTGGCTTTAAAAAGTGTATTGTTCCCAAAGTGTGTCTTGCAGGAGTGTCGCATATTAGTGGAATTGAGATTGTCGGTGTGGCAAATATCAAGGAAGCGATAGAGGCTGTCAGATAGTAATTGTGAGAATTGCATATAATAAACAGACAATTTAGAAAATTTGTGTTTTTTAAGATAGTTTTACTACTTTAATTAATTGCAGTAAATCCGTTGACATATGTGTGTCGGGATGATATTATATCAAAGCTGACTCGCGGGACACATTGAGTTGTAGAGCTTGTGAGTTACAATTTACAGACATGACTTTATAGATACTGCTTTGAAAATAAGTTGAAAAAGTTATGAAAAAAGTTCTTGACAAATGAAAAACATTTTGATAGAATAAACAAGCTGTCGCAA
>OLND01000245.1_pt1 | contig 71227 bp, 51 predicted proteins | sample 1672031 | NCBI WGS metagenome assembly OLND01 (sample SAMEA3136638, study PRJEB25190) | human gut metagenome | biome: human gut; feature: human-associated habitat; material: faeces | place: Austria | collected 2013 | reverse complement strand
GATGGTTGCTAAAGCAACCGCGCCTCGGCGCGAGAATGTGCCAAGGCACATTCTTATTCATGACAATAGAATGCTCGCAGAGCGTGCATTCTATTGTTTAACGTGCAGAATTCTTTTTGATAAGGACTACAATTATGGGAAAAAAGAGAAAAAAAAGATGCTATTGCGGAATCGGCGGGCAGGCGGTTCTGGAAGGTGTCATGATGAAAAATCAGGACAGCTATGCGGTTGCAGTGCGCAGACCGGATGGCGAAATTGAGCTGAAAAAAGAAAATTATAAAGGAATCTGGGGCGATAAGAAGATCACGAAGATTCCTTTTTTACGCGGTGTATTTAATTTTATAGACTCGCTGGTGCTTGGCATGAGCACACTGACCTGGTCGGCGCAGTTTTTTGAAGAAGACGAGCCGGAGAAGAATATAGCCGACCAGAAGAAAAAGGCCAAAAAGCCGGAGCAGAAGGAAACGGTTTCGGATGCAGTCACAGAAAACGTGGATGGGAAAGCGGATGCGACGGATACGAAAGAGAAAAAATCCGGCGCGGCAGAAAGCATTGCAGTCGGCGGAACGGTTGCGCTGTCGATTCTGATGGCAGTTGCAATTTTTATCGTGCTACCGTATTTTCTGAGCATGCTGTTTTCCCACTATGTGCTGAATGAGTCGCTGCTGGCGATTGTGGAAGGCGTGCTGCGTATCGTGATTTTCGTTGCATATATAGCAGGAATTTCTGCGATGAAGGATATCCGGCGCGTATATATGTATCACGGCGCGGAGCATAAATGTATCAACTGCATCGAGCGCGGCAGAGAGCTGACGGTGAAAAATGTCCGCAAAAGCTCCAGACTGCACAAGCGCTGCGGAACGAGCTTTTTGTTGTTTGTCATGCTGGTGAGCATCGTACTGTTTTTGTTTATCCGGGTACAGAACCCGCTGTTGAGACTTGGATTGCGGATTCTTTTGATTCCTGTGATCGCCGGAATTTCCTATGAGCTGATTCGTCTGGCTGGACGCAGCGACAATTTCCTCGTTCGGATCATTTCTGCGCCTGGCATGTGGCTGCAGAGGTTGACAACCAAAGAACCGGACGATTCGATGATCGAGGTTGCGATCGCCTCTGTGGAAGCGGTATTTGACTGGAAGGCGTATCTGAAAGAGACGTTCGGATACGACGTGGAGGACTGGGAAAAGCAGGATGCGGCGGCAAAAGCGCAGGAAGCAGAGGACGCAGAAGCGGCTGAAGGTATGGAGGCAGGTAAAGCAGCTGCGGAAGAAAGCAGGGAGCAGTGATGGAGTACCGTAGCCTTTATGTTCTTGGAAAAGAAAAGCTGGCGGCAGCAGGCATCCCGGAAGCCGATCTCGATGCGCGGCTGTTGCTGGAATATGTCTGTCATACGAGCCGTAACGATCTGCTGGTGCACGGCGATCGCGAGGTTGCAGAGACAGAGCAGCAGGCGTATGAGCAGTTGCTTGCAAAGCGCGCAGAGCATATCCCGCTGCAGCAGCTGACCGGAGAGCAGGAGTTTATGGGACTGACCTTTTCAGTCAATGAGCATGTATTGATTCCTCGTCAGGATACGGAAGTTCTGGTGGAAGAAGTGATGAAAAACCTTCATGACGGATTTCGGATTCTGGATCTTTGTACGGGTTCCGGCTGTATTTTACTGAGCCTTTTACACTATTCCAACGATTGCAGCGGCGTCGGCGCCGACCTGTCGGAGGAAGCGTTGGAAGTGGCGCGAAAAAATGCAGAGCAGCTGGGGGAAAGCAGTGCGTTGTTTGTGCAGGGCGATCTGTTTGCGCCGGTCGAGGGAAAGTTTGAGATTATTGTATCCAATCCGCCTTATATCTGCTCCGATGTGATTCCGACGCTGATGGAAGAGGTGCGGGAGCATGAGCCGATGCAGGCGCTGGATGGCGGTGCAGACGGACTGGATTTTTACCGGAAAATCATACAGGGCGCAAAGGAGCATCTCTGCGGCGGCGGGCAGCTGTTTTTTGAGATCGGTTATGATCAGGGAGAAGCTGTGCAGCGACTGATGGAGCAGGCAGGCTACCGGGAAGTGGAGTGCGTGCAGGATTTTGCCGGACTGGACAGAGTCGTATTTGGAACGTTGTGGTAAGTTACAGTTCACTCGTGGCTTCGCGTTCACAGATTCCATGCTCGCATGAGAATCTGTGAACACGAAGCTGCGAATGATGCAGTGAACTGTAACTGTTTTGACAGATAGAATGGAGAAAATCAGATGTTTGATAAACTGGAGGATTTGCTGATTCGGTTTGAAGAGATTATGGGCGAATTAAATGAGCCTGATGTCACAGCCAATCAGGAACGCTTCCGTGCCCTGATGAAGGAGCAGAGTGATCTGACTCCGATCGTCGAGGCGTATCGGGAATATAAGAAGTGCAATCAGGATATCGAAGACAGCCTGATGATGCTGGACGAGGAAAATGATCCGGATATGCGCGAAATGTTAAAAGAGGAGTTAAACAGTGCAAAGACCCGTGTTTCGGAGCTGGAGGAGGAGCTGAAAATCCTGCTGCTTCCCAAGGACCCCAACGATGAGAAAAACGTTATCGTGGAAATCCGTGCGGGTGCGGGCGGCGACGAGGCGGCGCTGTTTGCAGCGGAAATTTATCGGATGTATGTGCGCTATGCAGAGCGTCAGCGTTGGCGGGTGGAGACGATGGACGTGGAAGAAATCGGCATCGGAGGCATGAAATATGTCAGCTTCATGATTTCCGGTCAGGGTGCGTATTCGAGGCTCAAATATGAGAGCGGTGTGCATCGCGTGCAGCGTGTGCCGGAGACGGAGAGCGGCGGCAGAATCCACACCTCGACGATCACGGTTGCGATTATGCCGGAGGTAGAGGATTTCGACGTGCAGATCGATATGAACGACTGTAAATTCGATGTATTCCGTGCATCCGGAAACGGTGGTCAGTGCGTCAACACGACGGACTCTGCGGTACGTCTGACCCACATCCCGACCGGAATCGTAATTTCCTGCCAGGATGAAAAGAGCCAGCTGAAAAATAAAGACAAGGCGTTGAAGGTGCTGCGTGCAAAGCTGTATGATTTGGAACAGCAGAAGCGCCACGACGAGGAAGCTGAGCTGCGCCGCAGTCAGGTAGGAACCGGCGACCGTTCTGAGAAAATCCGTACCTACAACTTCCCTCAGGGACGTGTGACGGATCACAGAATTAAGCTGACACTGTACAAAATTGATGCGATCATGGACGGCGACATCCAGGAGCTGATCGATAACCTGACTGCAGCCGATCAGGCAGCAAAGCTTGCAAAGATGAATCAAAATGCGATTGCCTGATCGGCATGCGATCCAGGCAGCAAAACTTGCAAAGATGAATCAGAACGTGATTGCCTGGTCAGCAGGGTATTTAAATAGAGAATAAAAAAACCGCTCCTGCAGCTCCGGACGATAAATTCCGGGTGCGGGAGCGGTTTTTTATTCATGACAATAGAATGCTCGCAGAGCGTGCATTCTATTGTTTTATACAGTTTTAACAGTCTTTAACAGCTCGCGGATCTGTTCTACGGACAGCCATTCCGTATTATTGTCAGAGCTGTAGGAGAAGCCTTCGGCTACCTTGTGACCGCTCATGTCAGGCTGCTGTTTGTTGTTCCAGGTCATCTGGGGATATACGATGAAGTGCTTTTCGTATTCGTAGGTCGTAAAGGAATCCTCAGTTGTTACCATGATTTCATGCAGCTTTTCGCCGGGGCGGATACCGATTTCCTTGATTCCGCAGCCGGGAAGCATCGCTTCTGCGAGGTCGGTAATTTTAAAGGAAGGGATTTTGCTGATAAAGGTTTCGCCGCCTTTTGCTTCTTCGAGGGCTTTGATCACCAGCTGCACGCCCTGCTCCAGGCTGATCCAGAAACGGGTCATGCGCAGGTCGGTGATCGGAAGCTCTGTCTGTCCGTCTGCGATGAGCTTGCGGAAAAACGGAATAATCGAACCGCGGCTTCCTGCAACGTTGCCGTAGCGAACGATCGAGAAGTTGATATCCTTATTGCCGACATAGGCGTTCGCTGCGATAAACAGCTTGTCGCTGACGAGCTTTGTGCCGCCGTAAAGGTTGACAGGGTTTACCGCTTTGTCGGTGGAAAGTGCAACGACCTTTTTTACATTGGTGTCCAGGGCTGCCTCGATGATGTTCATCGCGCCGTGGATGTTGGTCTTGATTGCTTCGTTCGGGTTATATTCACAGGCGGGAACCTGTTTTAAGGCTGCTGCATGGATGACATAATCAACACCTTCAAATGCGCGGCGCAGACGCTCCTGATCTCTGACATCGCCGATGAAGAAGCGAAGCTTGTCTGCATATTCCTTGAATTCATTTTCCATCATCCACTGTTTAAATTCGTCTCTGGAATAAATGATCACCTTTTTGGGGTTGGAGTGCTCCATGACATAACGGGTAAAGCATTTGCCGAAAGAGCCGGTACCACCTGTGATCAGAATTGTTTTACCATCTAATAACATATATACATTCCTCCGCTGAATTGGCAGGATAAGCCAATCATTCAATCCTTATTATCATAACATAAAGTGAGCGCAATTGCATCATCTTTTTTATTACAGCGTCTGCAAAAATCCCATGAGCCGCAGTGCGATCCGCAGTGCACCTGCATCGGAGGGATGCAGTCCGTCGGGCATATAGGTTTCCTTGATGATATCGACCTTGGGCTGTAAACCGCTTGTGGAGAAAAGATCGAGAACCGGAAGTCCGTAAAATTCAGCAACTTCGCGGATGATGGAAACATATCCGGCGAGGTTTGTTTCCTCCGGCAGACCGTTTTCTTTTGACACCTCATCTTCGCTGCAGCGGTGCAGTGGCGTCATGAACAGGATGTCTGCATTTGGAAAGCGGTTGATGAGCTTTTCACACAAAACGTGCATTGCGCCGTAAAAGGTGTAAGGATCGCGGGATTCAAACGTGCCGAGCTTTGCGTCCCCGTGTCCGAAATCGTTGGTTCCGCCGAAAACAACGACAACGTCCGCATCGGAATCCATCGAATCAACGCGGTTGACAAAGGAAAGATCAGGCTCCTTTGTCGTCAGGTTTTCGGTCTGGCAGGCGATTCTGGTTGCGCTGATGCCATAATTTTTTACAATAGCGCCGGAAAGCTTCCCGAATACGGAAACATAACAGTGCTCTGCATCAGAAGCGCCGACCCCCTCTGTGATGCTGTCCCCTAAAAAATAAATCTTTTTACCTTTTAATTCCATGATAAATTGTCTCCCCTTTTTTATGCAGTTTTGTATAGCTACGTTTTTGGAACGCTGTAATCTGTAGCTGACTGCAGCTTCGAAAAATCAGCAGACCGCAGTCGATCTTCCCTGTTATCATAGTCTTTTCTGGGAAGTTCTGCAAGGCATTCGCAAACCGCCGGAAAGTATGATATACTTGACTACAGTTCACTCGTGGCTTTGTGAGCAGTGGAAAGTATCGAAGATGCGTTTTTGCGAATGGCGCGTGTGAACTGTAACTACTTGACTACAACAATCCCAGTCTAACGATGAGAGGAAAAAACGATGTCTCTGCAGTTTATCACCGGTGCGTCCGGCTCCGGAAAAAGCACCTATATCGATCAGCAGATTATCGCCCGTTCCGAAAGAGAACCGGAGGGGCGTTTTTTTATCCTTGTTCCCGACCAGTTTACGATGCAGACACAGAAGGATCTGGTCAGTCTGCATGACCGGAAAGGGATTATGAATATCGACGTCCTGAGCTTCGGACGTCTGACGCACCGCATTTTTGAGGAGATGGGCGCAAATCGGCTTCCGATGCTGGACGATACGGGAAAAAGCCTGATTATCCGGCGTGTGGCGGCGGGACAGAAGGGGGAGCTTCCGGTGTTGGGCGGCAGGCTTGGACAGACGGGATATATCCATGAGGTGAAGTCTGCGATTTCGGAGTTTATGCAGTACGGAATCGGTCTGCAGGAGCTGGATCAGCTGACAGAATTTTCAAAAAAAAGAGGACAATTATACTATAAATTAAAAGATCTGCGGACAATTTACGAGGGCTTTCAGCAGTTCATCCGGGAAAAATATCTGACGACGGAGGAATCGCTGGAGGTGCTGGCGTCGTATGTGCCGCAGTCGAAGCTGTTGAAGGACAGCGTGATTGTATTCGACGGGTTTACGGGCTTTACTCCGGTACAGAACCGGGTCATCGCAGAGCTGATGAAGCAGGCAAAAGAAGTGATCGTCACAGTTACCCTCGGAAGTGGGGAAAATCCATGGGAGGAAATCCGGGAGCAGGAGCTTTTTTCCATGAGCAAAAAGACGATACAGACGCTTGCAAAGCTTGCACGGGATGTAGAGATTCCCATCGCGGACGTCGTTGAAATTGCACCGAAATGTTCGCCGCGGTTTTCGGAAAAAGGAATGCTGCAGCATCTGGAAAAATACCTGTTCCGCTATCCGGTGTGCGTGTGGAAGCCTGCGCCTGCAGAAGTGAGCACGCAGAGCGTTTCTGCCGGAATGGTGGTGCAGGAGTGTGCAGAGACTGGCGGGCAGGAACGGTCTGCGGCGCAGAGCGCTGCGATTGGCCTGCCGCCCGTGCAGCTTCGTCTTCTGGAAGCCTCCACACTGCGGGAGGAGGTGCGTCAGATCTGTATCGCAATCCGGCGGCTCGTGACGCAGCAGAATTACTGTTATCGGGATATCGCGGTCATCTGCGGGGATTACACCTCATATGCAAGCTGCATCGAGCAGGAGTTTGCGGCATTCGGCATTCCAGTCTATCTGGATCAGACGCGGGGCGTCACCCTGAATCCGTTTATTGAGTATATAAAAAGCGCACTGCAGGTACGGGTAAAGAACTATAGTTATGAATCTGTTTTCCACTATCTGCGCAGCGGTCTGGCGGATTTTGTGCCGGAGGAAACGGATCGGCTGGAGGTTTATGTACGGGCGTTGGGTATCCGTGGACGGAAAAAATGGGAGACGCTGTTTGTGTATCCGACGGAAAATATGCTGGACGCAAAGGCTGAGCTGGCGCAGCTGAATGCGCTGCGGGAGCGGCTGGTTTTGGGGCTTGCGCCGTTGTATGGAAAATACAAAACGACGAAGGAGTACGCACAGGGGTTATATGAGTTTATCGCGCAGAGTAAAACCCAGCAGAAGCTAAAACGCTTCGAGCAGCGCTTTGCAGAGGTGGGCGATCCGGTGCGGGAGCGGGAGTATGCACAGATTTACCGGCTGGTGATGGATTTGCTGGATCAGATCGTGAGCCTGGTCGGGGAAGAAGAGACAACGGCTGAGGAATTTACAAAGCTTCTGGAAGCCGGATTCGAAGAGCTGCAGGTCGGCACGATTCCCCAGAATGTGGACCGCGTGGTGGCGGGGGATATGGAGCGGACGCGTTTAAAACAGGTGAAGGCGCTGTTTTTTGCAGGCGTAAATGACGGCAATATTCCGGGCAACGCGGGAAACGGAGGGATTATTTCCGACCTCGACCGGGAATTTTTAACCGGCTCCGGGCAGGAGCTTGCGCCGTCGCCGCGGCAGCAGATGTACATTCAGCGGTTTTATTTGTATTTGAATATGACAAAGCCATCCGAGCTTCTGGTGCTTTCCTGGGCGCGGATGAATCTGGAAGGAAGGGCGCTGCGAAAGAGCTTTCTGGTGGGTCAGGTGCAGCGGCTGTTTCCGACGATTCCGACAGAAAAGCCGGAGCTGGAGCCCATGCTTTTACAGGTGCAGTCTTTTTCGGATGGACGGGAATATCTTGCGAATGGACTTAGAAGCTATGCGGATGGGCTGTTGGATGAGGCAGCGGAGCGTGAGTTTCTGACGCTGTACCGGGTTTACCAGCGGCAGGATGTGTACCGGCTGTGGAGCGGACAGCTGACGGATACGGCATTTTTTTCCTATCAGGAGCCGTCCCTTGGAAAGGCGGTGGCAGCAGCGCTTTACGGGCAGACGATTTCCGGAAGCGTCAGCCGTCTGGAGCAGTTTGCAGCGTGCGCTTATGCCCATTTTCTGCGCTATGGCATGAAGTTAAAGGAGCAGGAAGAGTTCGCGTTTGAAGCGGTGGACATGGGAAATCTCTACCACGGCGTGCTGGAAATTTTTGCGGAAAAACTAAAGGAGATCGGTAAAAACTGGTTTGATTTTACAGAAGAAGAGGGCGAGCGGCTGGTAGATGAGGCGGTGGACGCGTATGCGGTGACGTATCATCACACGGTGCTGTTTGACAGCGCGAGAAACGCCTATATCGTGCAGCGGATTAAGCGGATTTTAAAACGGACGGTAAGCGCCATGCAGTATCAGCTCAAAAAAGGCAGCTTTGTGCCGGAGAAGTTCGAGGTTTCGTTTTCGGTGCTGGAGGAGTTGGATGCGGTTAATATCGCGCTTTCTGAGCAGGAAAAAATGCGGCTGCGCGGCAGGATCGACCGTGTGGATATGAAAGAAGACCGGGAGCATGTTTATGTCAAGGTCGTGGATTATAAGTCCGGCAGCAGGGAGTTTTCGCTGGCAGCGCTGTATTACGGACTGCAGCTGCAGCTTGTTGTATACATGAATGCTGCGATGGAAATTGCCGGAAAAAAGCATCCGGAGAAAGAAATAGTCCCGGCGGCGATGCTGTATTATCGGGTGCAGGATCCGATGATTGAGATGCCGGAGGGCGAGCCTTCGGCGGAGGAGGTCAATGCGCAGGTGCTGCGCGCCCTGCGGACAACCGGCATTGTGAATGCCAGGGAGGACGTTGTCGAGGGGCTGGATCAGGGCTTTTTAGGGCGTTCGGATGTGGTGCCGCTGGAACGGAAAAAGGACGGCAGCTTTTCGGCGCGTTCGAGTGTTTTGGAAGAGACGGATTTTCAGGCGGTATCGGCATTTGTGGAGCAGAAAATCCGGCAGGCGGGACGGCAGATTTTGGATGGAAAAATCGCATTGGACCCGTATGAGCAGGGCAACAGAAACGCCTGCGAATACTGCGCGTACCAGAAAGTGTGCGGATTTGACAAAAAGATCGACGGGTTTGTAATGCGTGAGCTGGAAAACCTGAAAGAAGACGAAGCGATGGAGCTTATCAGAAAGGAGGTCGCCGATGGGAATGAAGTTCACGGAGGATCAGCAGCGGGTCATTGATCTGAGAAACTGTAATATTTTGGTGTCGGCGGCGGCAGGCTCCGGCAAAACGGCGGTGCTGGTCGAGCGGATTGTAGAGCTGGTCTCCGGTTCAGGATGCGATTCGGCGCGGGCAGTGGATATTGATCGGTTACTGATCGTAACGTTTACGAATGCGGCGGCAGCACAGATGCGGGAGCGAATTACGAAGGCACTGTCCGACCGCGTAGAGGCAGAGCCGGACAACGAGCATATAAAAAAGCAGCTGATGCTGATCCACAATGCGAAGATCATGACCATCCACAGCTTTTGTTTATATCTGATCAAAAATCATTTCAACGATATCGGTCTCGACCCGGACTTCCGGACGGCGGACGAAGGCGAAATGCGCCTGTTGAAGCAGGAGGTTTTGTCAGAGCTTCTGGAAGAGCAGTTCGCGCAGGGACGGCAGGAATTTACCGACTGCGTGGAATATTTTGCCTACGACGGCCGGGAAAAGCGGCTGGAAGAGCTGATCGAACGGCTATATACCTTTTCCGGAAGCTATCCTTTCCCGGAAAAATGGCTGCGGCAGCACCGCATGGATTATCATGTGGAGACGTTTGAGGAGCTTGCAAAAACAGAGTGGTTTGCAGGCATGATGCAGGAAATTTCAGCCCTGCTGCAGGAATGCAAAGAGCAGGAAAAAGCTGCGCTGAAGGTGTGCGAGGAGCCGGATGGGCCGTATTTTTACGCTGTAGCGCTGGAAAAGGATCAGGAGCTGATCGCAGGGCTGGAACAGGAGCTGGCGAGCGTGGTGCAGACAGCATCAGAACCAGAGCAGTCTGTGGCACCTGCAGAAGTGGAATCGTCCGTTGCGAAGGATGCTTTCGAAGCCCTTGCAGCGCGGGTGCAGGGCATTTCCTACGCCCGCATGGCAGCAAAAAAGGATGACAGCGTGTCGGCAGAAAAGCGGGAGCTGGTCAAGGCGATGCGGGAGCGTGTGAAAAGCCTTTTGGGGACGCTTTCCGAAAAATATTTCGCATCCGGTCCGAAGCAGTGGCTTGCAGAATGCAGACAGGCGGACGCAGCGCTGTGCGAGCTGGTGGATCTGGCGCTTTTGTTCGGAGAAAGACTGACGGAGAAAAAGCGGGAAAAGAACCTGCTGGACTTTGAGGACATGGAGCATCTGGCACTGCAGATTCTGTTAAAGGAAGAGGAAAACGGACAGATGGTGCCGTCGGATACGGCGCTGGAATACCGGGAACAGTTCGTAGAGATTCTGATCGACGAGTATCAGGACAGCAACCTCGTGCAGGAATTTCTATTACAGAGTATTTCCGGCGAGGACGACGGGCGATTTAACCGGTTTATGGTAGGTGACGTCAAGCAGAGCATTTACAAATTCCGTCTTGCACGGCCGGAGTTGTTTTTAGAAAAATTTGCGACCTATCAAAAAGAAGACGGAAGCTGCGTCCGTGTGGACTTAAAGCAGAACTTTCGCAGCCGCCATGAGGTGACGGACTGCGTCAACGACCTGTTTTTACAGCTGATGCACCGAGAGCTTGGCGGAGTGGAATACGACGCGGATGCGGCGCTGTACCCGGCGGCGCAGTTCCCGGAGGCAGATGGCGAAGCAGCGGACGCGCGGGAGAAAGACGCAGCGCTCGGCAGAGAAGAAAAGCAGGGGAGTGCTGTGCCGGTGAGTACGGCTTGCGAAGCCTCGATCGCCCGCTCCCCTTACGAGCCGGAGCTTTGCATTGCTGCAATATCCGGCGAAAAGGGCGAAGACCCGAAGGAGCTGGAAGCGAAAATGATCGCCGGAAAAATCCGCGAAATCGTTGGAAAGCTCCCGGTGCGGGACAGCGAAAGCGGACAGCTGCGCCCGGCGCGGTATCAGGATATCGTGATTTTGCTGCGGACGACATCCGGCTGGGACGAGACGTTTAAAAAGATACTGGAAGAAAACGCCATTCCGGTCTTTGTGACGTCCAAGACGGGGTATTTTGCGGCGACGGAGGTGCAGACGGTTTTGAATTTCCTGCGTGTGCTGAACAATCCGCTGCAGGAAATTCCACTGTTCGGCGTACTCAAATCGGTGCTGTTTGGATTCAGCGATGCGCAGCTGGCGACGCTGCGCGCACTGGATGAGACGGGAAAACGCTGCCTGTACGACTGCGTGAAGCTGGCGGCGGGAGAAGGAGAAAGTGGTGAAGGCAGCGTAGGATATGGCAGCGGAAGCAATGGTACTGATGCCTCCCTTCGCGAAAAATGCTGCAGCTTTCTTTCCTTTTTAAACCGCTACCGCGAGTACGCGGTCTATCTGCCGATTCACAAGCTGATGGAGCAGTTTTTGGAGGAAACGGGCTATCTGTATACGGTCAGCGCGCTGCCGGGAGGTGTGCAGCGCAGAATCAACGTGGAAATGCTGCTGACGCGGGCAGAAAGCTTTGAAAAGACGAGTTATTCCGGTTTGTTTCATTTTATCCGGTACATGGAACAGCTGGAAAAATATGACATTGATTACGGCGAAACGGGCGCGTCGGACGAAAACGCAGATGTCGTGCGGATCATGAGCATTCACAAGAGCAAAGGGTTGGAATTTCCGGTATGCTTTGTGTCGGGACTGTCGAAACGCTTTAACCGGCAGGACAGCGTAGCTCCGGTGCTGATGGATATGGATTTGGGACTGGCGATCGACTGGGTGGATCCGACAGCGCGGATCCGACATACGACGTTGAAAAAAAATGTGCTGGCGCGCAAATTAAATGCCGACAGCATGGGAGAAGAACTGAGAGTTCTATATGTTGCGCTGACGCGTGCGGAGGAAAAGCTGATTCTGACCGGAACCTGTAAAGAAGACAAGCTGCCCCAGGAGGATGCTGCACAGGGTGCGTATGGCTATTCGGCGCTGCGGCTGCAGGAAGCGTCTTCCTATTATGATCTGGTGCTTCCGGCATGGCAGTCCGTCGGACGTCGGCTTCAGGTCTGTACGCAGGAAGAACTGCTGCAGGCAGAGCTTGTGCGTGCGTCCTTGGGATACAACAGCAGGCAGAAGCTTTTTGAGGAAGCCGGAAAAGAGCCGGAGGCGGCAGAGCTTGCGCTGTGCGAGCGCCTGCAGAAGCCCTATGCACATGAAAACCTGGCGGGACTTTTTGTCAAAACAACCGTTTCCGAGCTGAAAAAAGAAGGCATGCAGGAGGAAGCTGCGGAAGGGATCGAGCTGTTCCCAGAGGAAGAGGTCGTGCCGTATCTGCCGCAGTTTGTCAAGGAACAGGAGGAAACCGTGAGCGGGACGACACGGGGAAGTGCGTACCACAGACTGCTGGAGATTTTCCCCTTTGAACGGCAGGAAACCTGGACGGCGGCGAAAATCCGTACGGTCATCGAAGAATGCAAAGCAGACCGAAGGCTGTCGGAGGAATATGCTGCTGCGATCAATGTATACAAGATCCGGGCATTTTTACAGACGCCTCTTGCAGCGCGCATGGCAAAGGCTGCCCGAAGCAACAGACTGCACCGGGAGCAGCCCTTTGTGCTGGGGCTTTCGGCAAACCGTTTAAATACAGACTTTCCGGAGGATGAAACCGTGCTGATCCAGGGAATTATCGATGTTTATCTGGAGGAAGAGGACGGCATCGTGCTGGCAGATTATAAGACCGATCTGGTAAAAGACCCGAAGGAGCTGATTTTGCGCTACCGGGTTCAGCTGGACTATTATGAGGAAGCACTTGTGCGGCTGACCGGAAAATGCGTGAAGGAAAAGCTGATCTATTCGTTCGGGCTGGAACAGGAGATTACACTGTAAGATGGAAGAATTTTATTATCAGAAAATGGACAGGCAGAAGCAGGCAGTGTATCACGGCATGCTGCAGGGCGTCCGGCAGCTGGCGGATCAGATTCAGCTGCCGCGTGTGGATGGAAAAGAGCTGTATGACATTTTTTTCCAGATGCGGCTGGATCACCCGGAAATATTCTGGGTGGTCGGGTTTTCATGGAAATATTACCCCGACTCCCCGAACCTGATTTTCGTGCCGGAATATCTGTTTGAAAAAGGAAAAATCAAAGAGCATCAGATAGCGCTGACATCGCGGGTGGAAAAGCTTGCACGGCAGGCGCAGGGACTTTCGGAGTGGGAAAAAGAAAAATATGTGCACGATTTTATATGTGAAAATGTACGGTATGACAAGTTAAAGAAGCCGTATTCTCATGAAATCATCGGACCGCTGGGGCAGGGCGTAGGCGTCTGCGAGGGAATTGCAAAGGCGGTCAAGGTGCTCTGCGACGCGCTCGGGCTATGGTGTATGATTGCGATTTGCGGCAACAATCCGGAAAAAGGCATCAAATACCGCCACACCTGGAATATCGTGCGCATCGGCGGGCAGTATTATCATCTGGATGCGACATTTGACAATAGTCTGACCAGAGGGGCGCGGGAGGATGCCGAGTGCCGTTACGATTATTTTAACCTCTACGATAAGGCGATGTTCCGCGACCATGAGCCGCTGATCGCGCCGGCGCCGGCGTGCACGGACAATGGACATTTTTATTATAAGGAAAAGAAGCTTTCCTTTACGAAAATGGAGGAGGTCAAAAAGCGCGCGCAGCAGGCGGAAAAAAAAGGAAAAGTCCTGACGTTTCACTGGCGCGGATCGTATCTGACGAGGGACGTGCTGCGGGAAATCCTGGATGTGCTGGAAGACGCCGGAAAAGAGAAGTCGAAACTGCCCCATATTTACGCGAATGCAGCGCAGGCGGTATTTCGGGTGTGGTATTCCGATATCGACACTCTTGCGTCGGAAATTGTGCTGGAAGACGCAAACGAGGGAGAAAAGACAGAAAAGGGATTGAAAAATCCGGAGTGATTCGCTATAGTAAGAACGTGGTTTTCCACAAATAAATACTTATGAGGAGGATTTACTCATGGATAAGAAGTTTGGCATCAAGCATGTCGTAGCGATTGGTATCGGAACCGCACTGTTCGTTGTTTTAACCAACGTGCAGATCCCGGTTGGTTTCATCCCGAACACAGCTCTGCAGACCCGCGCAGCGGTACTTGCATTTTTCTCCGCTATTTTTGGTCCCGTTGTTGGCGGCGCCATCGGTTTGATCGGTCATGCACTGGGTGATGCAGTATTCTACGGAAGCGTATGGTGGAGCTGGGTATTCCCGGACGCTGTATTCGGCATCATCGTTGGCCTGTTTGCTGCGAAGTATAAAGTAAAAGAGGGCAGCTTCGGCGGCAAGGAAATCGGCCTGTTCAATATCGTACAGGTTGTTGCAAACGCACTGGCATGGATTCTGGTTGCTCCGGTTTTGGACATCGTAATTTATGCAGAGCCTGTAAATAAGGTATTTACACAGGGCGTGACCGCTTTTGTTGCAAATGTAATTATCATCGGCATTCTGGGAACTCTGCTGTTAGTTGCCTACTCCAAGGTCGGCGCAAAGTCCGGAAGCCTTTCCAAAGAGGACTAATACATGACTCCGATCATCGAGTTTAAAAACTATACTTTTAAATATCGATCACAGTCAGAGCCTACACTCCGGGAGATTGACCTGACGGTCAATCCCGGAGAGAAGGTTTTAATCGTGGGACCGTCCGGGTCGGGAAAATCGACTCTGGTGCACTGCATCAACGGGATGGTTCCTTTTTCATACCCTGGCGAAAGCAGCGGAACCCTGACTGTGGGCGGTAAAGATCCTGCCAAAACCGGCATTTTTGGAATGTCCAAAATCGTCGGTACGGTACTGCAGGATACAGACGGCCAGTTTATCGGCCTGACGGTTGCAGAAGATGTTGCTTTTGCACTGGAAAACGACTGCGTAGAGCAGGAAGAGATGTTCCGTGCAGTAGATGAAGTGGCAGAGGTTGTGGATATCAAATCCCTTCTCGGCAATGCACCGACGGAGCTTTCCGGCGGACAGAAGCAGAGAGTTTCCATGGCAGGCGTGCTGGTAGATGATGTGGATATCCTGCTGTTTGATGAGCCGCTGGCAAACCTTGACCCGGCGACCGGCAAGCGGGCTATCGACCTGATCGACCGGATCTGCCGGGAGCGCGACAAGACGGTTATCATTATCGAACACCGGTTAGAGGATGCCCTTTACCGGGATGTAGACAGAATTGTGGTGATCGGGGACGGAAGGGTTGTAGCGGATATGACGCCGGACGAGCTGCTTGCCTCCGATATTCTGATTCAGGAGGGCATCCGTGAGCCGCTGTATGTGACGGCGCTCAAACATGCGGGATGTCAGGTTGCGGCAAAGGATCATCCTCAACATATCGAGACGATGAATCTGGAGCCTTATCAGGAAAAGGTAAGGGACTGGTTCGAGAAGGTTTCCCTGCCGGAGATTCAAGGAGAGGAAAAGCCGGCCCTCGAAGTGCTGGATCTGGACTTTTCCTATATTACAGGCAAACCGATCCTGTCGGATATTCATTTCCGTATTAACAAAGGGGAAATGCTCGCAATTGTCGGCAAAAACGGCGCGGGAAAGAGTACGCTGTCAAATCTGATCTGCGGCTTTATCCATCCGGATCACGGTAAGATCCTGTTAAATGGCAGTGATATTGCGGATAAATCCATCAAGGAGCGTGGCGAGGCCATCGGGCTTGTCATGCAGAACCCGAATCAGATGATTTCCAAGCCAATGATTTTTGATGAAGTGGCGCTGGGACTGCGGGTCCGTGGCGTGCCGGAGGAAGAGGTAAAGGAACGGGTTTACGATAAGTTAAAGATCTGCGGTCTGTATCCCTTCCGGAACTGGCCGGTTTCTGCTCTGAGCTTTGGTCAGAAAAAACGTGTGACCATCGCTTCGATCCTCGTCATGAATCCGGAGATCCTGATTCTGGATGAGCCGACGGCAGGACAGGATTACCGTCATTATACGGAAATTATGGAATTTTTAAAGCACTTAAATGAGACCCTTGGCATTACGATCATCATGATCACACATGATATGCATCTGATGCTGGAATATACCGACCGTGCGATCGTTATCGCGGACGGCGAGCTGATTGCGGACGACAAGCCGGCAAAGGTGCTGACGGATGAAGCGGTTGCAGACCGTGCTTATCTGAAAAAGACGTCGCTGTACGATCTGGCGGTACGCTGCGGCATCGGGGATGCGTCCGGCTTTGCAGAGCGGTTTATTTATTATGAAAGGCAGGTGAGAGCGGATGGCGGGCAGAATTCTGACGTACAGTGAAAAAGATACCTGGATCCATCGGCTTTCCGGCGTTTCGAAAATGATCTTTTTCCTGCTCTGGTCACTGACCGGTATGCTGACCTATGACACGAGAGTGCTGCTGGTCATGCTGGTCTGCAGTCTGGTGATCTTTAAGGTTTCCCATACGGAATGGAAACAGGTCGGGACGGTATTTCAGTTTATTTTGCTGTTTTTGTGTATTAACATGCTTGCGGTGTGGCTGTTTTCCCCGAATCAGGGAACTGTGATCTACGGCACAAAAACAGAGCTTTTACACCTGTTTGGCAATCATAATATCACAAAGGAACAGCTGTTTTACCAGTTTAATATTATGCTGAAGTATCTGACAGTAACGCCGGTGGTATTGATGTTTATCGTGACGACCAACCCGAGCGAGTTTGCGGCAAGCTTAAATCGCATGGGTGTCAGCTACAACGTGGGCTACGCCATTGCCATCGCGCTGCGCTACATCCCGGACGTACAGTCTGATTTTACCAAGATCAAGCATGCGCAGGAGGCGCGGGGCATCGAGATGAGCAATAAGACATCTCTCTGGACGAGAATCAAGCGGATGAGCACGATTATTTTCCCGCTGCTGTTTTCCAGCATGGATCGTATCGATGTGGTCAGCAATGCCATGGAGCTTAGGGGCTTCGGTAAAAATAAAAAACGTACCTGGTACATGGGAAAGAAGCTGGTACGAAATGACTATCTGACGATTGGATTTGCGGTAGTATTTATGGCGGTTGCTCTGACGATTACATTTGCGGATGGCAGCCGTTTCTGGAATCCATTCCAGTAAAAAAGCGCGGAGCTGTGGGACACGGGTATCGCGTTTTTAGAAAAAATCCGGGGCGCGGGCAAATTGGATGCTGCGCTCCGGGAAAATGGAATCAGGGGATGCAGCGGATTTTTTCATCGGCTGCGGAAAGGGGAATGTATGATTTACACACTGGAAAATGACAGCCTGAAGGTTCAGGTAAACTCCCACGGCGGCGAGCTGTGGTCGATTCAGACAAAGGACGGGGCAGAATATCTCTGGCAGGGCGATGAGGCTTACTGGAAAGACCGCGCATTGAATCTGTTTCCGTATATCGCGCGTCTGACTGAGGGTAAATATATGCTGGATGGCAAGACCTACGAAATGCCGATCCATGGCTTTGTTAATTCTTCCGATCTGGAAGCGGAAGAGCATACGGCACAGAGACTGGTGCTGAAGCTGACAGACAGCGAGAATACGAGAGAAATGTATCCCTTTGCGTTTGTTTACTGGCTGACCTATGAGCTTGTCGGCAACAAATTAAATGTTACTTTTGCGGTAGAAAATAACGACAAAAAGGTGATGTATTTCGGCGTCGGCGGTCATCCGGGCTTTGCCGTTCCGCTGGAAAAAGGTCTTGCATTTGAGGATTACTGCTTACAGTTTGAAGCTCCCGGGAATCCGATCCGCGTTGGCTTTTCTGAGGACTGCTTCGTAAATGGCGAGGACAGCGAGTTTATTTTATCTGACGGCGGTAAACTGCCCCTTGCACACAACCTGTTCGATCAGGATGCGATCGTGCTGACTGATATGGCGAAGGCAGTGACCCTGTGCAGTGAAAAAGGAACAAGAAGCGTGCGCGTATCCTATCCGCAGATGAATTTCCTGGGGATCTGGCATATGCCGTTTACCGATGCGCCCTATGTCTGCATCGAGCCCTGGTCTGCGCTTCCTTCCCGCAAGGGCAGGATCGAAGACCTTTCCGAGCAGCCCAACCTGGTTCATCTGCCTGCAGGCAAGCGGTATGAAAATACCTGGAGTATTGAGATTTTCTGAATTTTGCAGAACTGTGAAAAGGAATGTGCCTTGGCACATTCTTGCGCCGAGTGCGCATCCTTGCGGAGTGTTTCTTATCGCATGGAAACGAAGTTTTCCATACGATAAAAAAGAATCCGGCGTCAGACAGCGATAGGACTGTGCGCCGGATTCTTTTTTTATAAATCTGAAATGCTCGCAGAGCGTGCGTTTTATCTCTGTGTCGCCATGGTTTTTAACTGTCCCATGACCTTTTTGACCGGAGGCAGGTAGAGGATGATCAGCGTCAGCACCGCTTCCACGGACAGATAGATGCCGTTGTAAACCAGGGAATAGACCGGTGCGGACATGCCGTAGTCTGCAGCGTAAGCGCCGAAGAAGATCATACCGGATAAAAATGCGAAGAAATAACGACCGAGTACACCTACGATATAGCCCTTCACCAGACCGTTTTTCGATTTGGAAAACAGGCCGGATAAGCCGAGCGCACCGAATGCGAAGATGTAATCAACGAGCATCTGCGGTATGCTGATGATATACGGATCGCTGACCAGCTGTAAAAAGCCGTAGGCGATGGCGGTCATCAGCCCGGCACGCAGACCGTACCAATAGCCGATCAGGACTAAGAACAGCATGGAAAATAAAGTGATGGAGCCGCCGAAGGGCAGATGGAACAGCTTGATTTCGGAAGTGACAAAGGCAGCAGCTATCGCCATTGCGGAAAATGCCAGCTGACGTGCGGAAAATTTAGGCTGCTTTACAGAATTGCCGATAAAGCAGGCCAGCAGCAAAAGCGCCAGCATGAGGACAACCAGTGCGGTATAACCGGCAGTGGTCAGCTGATAAGTCGTTCCCCATTCATCCGTGATGGGGATTGCAAAAAAATTGGACATAAAAAAACCTCCTTGTGTGCACAGGAGGGGACGAAAAACAGGACAGATAAAAATCTGTCACATGTGCCTCCCTACGCCGGTATTATCCGGTTCAGGTGATGAGGGTCAGAAATCCGGGCGGATATTCAGTCTCAGCAATCGCTCCCCTGGCAATGTTATAAAATTTTGGTTACAGTTCACAGCTTATGATAGTCAGGTTGAGGGAGCGTGTCAAGCCTTTTTCGAAGCTGCGGCAGTAAGGGGCAAGGGAACCGGGAATAAAATTAGGGCTTGTAACCGTTTCGGATTGGGAATATACTAATATACTGAATTGACAAAAAAGATAAAACGATAAAAGGACTGCGAATAAATTGAATAACGATAATTATAAAAAATGGTTCATTGGACTGGCAGGCGGCTTTGTAGTCATTGCAGGAGTGCTGACCAGTTCGTTTTATGTGTCTTATGAAAAGGTAAAAGGAGAACTGGCGCAGACCAGCGGCGAGCTGTTAAACGCACAGAGTCAGGTGGAGGATCTGACAAAGGAGCTGGAAGAAAGCAGCAATGCAGTGGAAGAAACGCGGGAAGGCTATGTGACCGTCATGCTGCAGGACGGCGAGAAAGAGGATCTGCCGGAAATTCCATTTTCTGTGGACCTGGAGGACTGGAACTATGTGCTGGTCAATGAAAAAAATCCGCTGCGGCAGGATTTTGAGGTAGATCTGGCCAAGACGGACAATGGGAAGTATGTGGACAGGCGGATTCAGAAAGCCCTTGAGATGATGCTGGCGGACGGCAAAAAGGAAGGGCTGCCCCTGATGGTTTGTTCCGCTTACCGTGATTATCAAAAGCAGGATCAGCTGATGGACAACTCCATCGCAAAATTCGTAAAGGGCGGCATGAGCTATAAGGACGCTTTTTTCAAGACGAAGGAAGAAATCGCCCTCACCGGTGCGAGCGAGCATCACACCGGTCTCGCCGTGGATATCGTAGGAAAAAATCATCAGGGCCTGGATAAATCGCAGGCTTCGACCAAAGAGGCGATCTGGTTAAACGAGCACGCTGCGGAGTATGGTTTTATTCTCCGTTTCCCGCAGGACAAGGTGGCGATCACCGGGATTTCCTATGAATCCTGGCATTTCCGCTACGTTGGGGAAGAGGCGGCGAAGTTTATGAAGGAAAATAACCTGTGCCTGGAAGAGTTTGTAGAGCTTGCAAAGGCACAGCAGGAGCAGGAAGCGTTAAAAGAAGCGGAGATGGAGTAGCGATACTACATCAGAAAGAGAGGAACTGTCATGGCAGACTGGGAAGAAAATGTACGCAGGGTTGTCCCCTACACACCGGGAGAGCAGCCCAAACGAAATGACATCATCAAGTTAAACACCAACGAATGCCCGTATCCGCCTGCACCGGGTGTGACAAAAGCACTGCAGGAGTTTGAAGCGGATAAGCTGCGGCTGTATCCCGATCCGGCGGCGCTTGAGCTGCGGGAAGCGATTGCAGCGGCGGTTTCTGTTTCGGAGCATCCGGTTGCGGCAGACCAGGTGTTTGTGGGCGTTGGCTCCGACGATGTGCTGGCACTGGCATTTCTGACCTTTTTTAACAGCAAAAAACCGATTTTGTTCCCGGACATCACCTATTCCTTCTACGACGTCTGGGCGGATTTGTACGGCATTCCCTATCGGACGCCTGGGCTGGATGAAAGGTTCCGCCTGAAAAAAGAGGACTATCTGAACGAAAACGGCGGCATCATTTTCCCGAACCCCAACGCACCGACCGGTCTGATGGAGAATCTGGATACGATTGAGGAGATCGTGGCAAAAAATCCCGATTCCGTTGTGATTGTAGACGAGGCCTATGTGGATTTCGGGGGTGTGAGCGCCCTGCCTCTTGTGGATAAGTATGAAAATCTGCTCGTCGTGCAGACGTTTTCGAAATCGCGCGCTCTTGCGGGTATGAGAATCGGCTTTGCAATCGGCCAAAAGAAGCTGATTTCCTATTTAAATGATGTCAAATTTTCCTTCAACTCCTATACAATGAACCGCCTGACGATTGCCTGTGGAAAGGCATGCGTAGAGGACCGTGCGTATTTTCAGGAGATTACGGGGAAAATCGTGGCGACGCGGGAATGGACGAAGCAGAAGCTGACAGAGCTTGGCTTTACGTTCCCGGATTCGAAGGCGAACTTTATTTTTGCAACGCACAAAACCGTCCCGGCGCAGGAGTTATTCGAGAACCTGAAAACAGCCGGAATTTATGTGCGATATTTCAAAAAGCCCAGAATCGACAACTATCTGCGGATTACAGTCGGCACGCAGGCGGAGATGGAGCGGCTGGTCGAAGTGCTGGTAGAGCTGGTGAAATAGGGCGCGGCATGTTCGAAAACGCGCGGGCAGCAGCGGAAAATACGTTCGCATGCAGACACAGGAACGCATGCGGACAGATGCAGAAAAACGCCGCTGCGCGGCAGAAGGAGCGTGGATAACGAATGGAAATGTATGAGGATTTTGCGTTAGTTTATGATCGATTCATGGATGAAACGCCCTATGAAGAATGGTGTCAGTTTGTAGTCGGACGCCTGAAACAGGATCAGATCACGGACGGAATCCTGCTGGATCTTGGCTGTGGCACGGGCTCCATGACGGAGCTTCTGGCAAAGCAGGGCTACGACATGATCGGTGTTGATCTGTCAGACAGCATGCTGGACATTGCAATGGAGAAGCGTGCGCAGTCCGGTCATAATATTTTGTATTTGCAGCAGGATATGCGGGAGTTTGAGCTTTACGGAACGGTCCGGGCGGTGATCTGTCTGTGCGACTCGTTAAATTATCTACTGGAAGAAGACGACTTACTGACAACTTTTAAACTGGTAAACAACTATCTTGACCCGAATGGGCTTTTTATCTTCGATTTTAATACGGTCTATAAATACGAAACAGTCATCGGTGACAGCACGATTGCGGAAAACCGGGAGGACTGCAGCTTTATCTGGGAAAATTATTATACGGCGGAGGATCAGATCAACGAATACGATCTGACGATTTTTGTGAAACAGCAAAAAGACCTGTTCCGCAAATTTACGGAGACCCATCTGCAGCGCGGCTATACGCTGGAAACGATGAAACGGCTCGTGGAACAGTCCGGGCTGATTTTTGTCGAGGCACTGGATGCAGACACGCATGGAAGCGTAACGGAGACGAGCGAGCGGATCTATGTGATCGCGCGCGAGCACGGGAAGAATCTGGGATAAGAAATGAAAATATTTGCGCAACGCAGAAAAGCTATGCGGTGAAAAGCGCAGCGTGGAAATGGCAGGGGCTTGCCGTAAAGTAAGCCTGAGGAATGGAGGAGCTATGGGAGATTATATGGTACGCGCGACGGCGGCGAATGCACAGGTGCGCGCGTTTGCAGTGACAACAAAGGAGCTTGTGGAGACAGCGAGACAGGCACACAACACCAGCCCGGTAGTAACGGCGGCGTTGGGACGTCTGCTGACAGCCGGCGTGATGATGGGCAGCATGTTAAAGGGCGACGACGATCTTTTAACCCTGCAGGTTCGCGGCGATGGTCCGGTTCGCGGTCTGACTGTGACGGCAAACGCCAAGGGCGAGGTCAAGGGCTATGCGACGGTGCCGGACGTCATCCTGCCTGCGAATGCGAAGGGCAAGCTCGACGTCGGAGGGGCGGTCGGCAGGGGAACGCTCTCTGTCATCCGTGACCTCGGCTTAAAGGAACCCTATGTGGGACAGACAGCCCTGGTGACCGGAGAGATCGGGGATGACCTGACCTCGTATTTTGCAACCTCCGAGCAGACGCCTTCTTCGGTGGGTCTGGGCGTTTTGATGGAAAAGACGAATACCGTGCGCTGTGCAGGCGGCTTTATCATTCAGCTGATGCCCTTTGCAGAGGAAGAGACGATTTCGAAGCTGGAGCACAACCTGTCGCTGATCAATTCTGTGACGGCGCTGCTCGACCAGGGAATGACACCGGAGCAGCTGTTAGAGCGGGTGCTGGACGGCTTGGATGTGGAGATTACTGACCGGATGCCCTGCAGCTTTACCTGCAACTGCAGCAAGGAACGGGTGGAAAAAGCGCTGATTTCCATCGGCAAAAAAGAATTGCAGGAGATGATCGACGAGGACAAGCCGATCGAGGTAAACTGTCATTTCTGCGGCAAAACCTATAAGTTTGACGTGGATGAGTTGAAAAAAATGGAGAAAAAATCCCGATGAAAGACGGTTTTTTAAAAGCTGCGGCGGCTGCACCGAAAATCCGTGTTGCAGACCCTGCCTGGAACGCACTGGAAATCTGTAAGGCGCTGGACTCCTGTTATGCACAGCGTGCAAAGCTGATCGTTTTGCCGGAGCTGTGTCTGACCGGATATACCTGTCAGGATCTGTTTTTGCAGGAACGCCTGCTGGAAGAAAGCCTGGAAGGGCTGCAGACGGTGCTGGAGCATACAAAAGGGCACGATGCGCTGATCTTTGTGGGGCTTCCCTTTGAAAAAGACGGAAAGCTTTACAATGTGGCAGCAGCAGTGCAGGATGGCAGGATCCTGGGGCTTGTCCCGAAGCAGAATATTCCAAACTATGGGGAATTTTATGAGGTGCGGCATTTTGCGGCAGGCAGCAGGGAAGTGTCCGAGGTGGATGTGCTGGGACAGACCGTACCCTTTGGCGGAAATCTGTTGTTTTCCTGCAGGAATCTGAAAGGGCTTGTCGTGGGCTGTGAGCTGTGCGAGGACGTCTGGGTGATGGACCCGCCCTCGACGGCGCTGGCAAAGGCGGGCGCGACGGTGATCGTCAACCTGTCCGCCTCCAACGAGACGGTCGGAAAGGACACCTACCGTAAGAGCCTGATTGCTGCCACGAGCGCGCGGCTTCTGTGTGGTTATGTCTACGCGAGCGCGGGGGATGGAGAATCCACTCAGGATCTCGTTTTTTCCGGGCATCATATGATTGCAGAGAACGGAAGCGTGCTGGCGGAGGCTGCACGCTTTGAAAACGAGACGATTTTTTCGGAGCTGGATATTCATAAAATCTGCCACGAGCGGCGCAGAATGAGCACATTTGTGCCCGAAAACACAGAAACCTGTGTACGGATTGGTTTTACCTTGGAAAAAGAAGAAACAAAGCTGACGCGCACGTTTGCCCAGATGCCGTTTGTCCCGTCGGATGAAACCTTGAAAAAGGAGCGCTGTGAGCAGATTCTATCGATTCAGGCGCAGGGACTGAAAAAACGTTACGAGCATACGGGAGCGAAAACGGCGGTGATCGGCGTTTCCGGCGGTCTGGATTCGACCCTTGCCCTTTTGGTGACGGCGCGGGCATTTGATTTGCTCGGGAAAGACAGAAACGATATTTTAGCGGTGACGATGCCGTGCTTTGGTACGACGAACCGCACCTATGAAAATGCCTGCAGGCTGGCGCAGACCCTTGGCGCGAAGTTAATCGAGGTGAACATCCGCGAGGCGGTGCAGGTGCATTTTCGGGATATCGGTCAGGATATGGACAAGCACGATGTAACCTATGAAAATGGGCAGGCGCGGGAACGCACTCAGGTATTGATGGATCTCGCCAACCAGAGCAACGGACTTGTCATCGGAACCGGGGATATGTCGGAGCTTGCACTGGGCTGGGCGACCTATAACGGCGATCATATGTCGATGTATGGCGTAAACGTCGGCGTGCCCAAGACACTGGTGCGCCATCTGGTGGCATATTGTGCGAATACCTGCAGCGAAAGCGAAAAAGTGCTGCAGGAGGTGCTGCTGGATGTCCTCGACACGCCGGTAAGCCCCGAGCTTTTGCCGCCGGAGGACGGAAAGATCAGCCAGAAAACAGAGGATCTGGTCGGCCCCTACGAGCTCCATGATTTCTTTTTATATCAGCTGCTGCGCTGTGGCTTTGGCCCGGCGAAGATCTACCGGCTTGCCTGCAGGGCATTTGAAGGCATTTACAGCAAAGAAACGATCGGCAAGTGGCTAAAGACCTTTTGCCGCCGCTTCTTTGCACAGCAGTTTAAGCGTTCGTGCCTGCCGGACGGACCGAAAGTCGGAAGTGTCGCGGTATCGCCGAGGGGAGACCTTCGGATGCCTTCGGATGCGAGTCGCATGGCATGGCAGAAGGAACTGGATCAGCTGCCGGGATAAGCCTTCCTTTGCGAACGAACTGCGTTGGTCATCTGCGTGATAAGCCTTCCTTTGCGAATGCGCTGGGCTGGTCAGGTTTGGGGATATGTCGCCTTTTGCAGCGCAGCGTCGATCGCCTGCAGCAGAAGCTGTGACGTGTAGCGGTTTTCGTCCGGGTAGGTGATGCCTTCGAGGGATTGTTTTTCACAGATCTGTTTTGCCAGTGTATCCATGCAGGGTTCGACCAGCGGATACATGGCTGTGACAGTCTGATTTAAATTGACGAGACGGATGGAAAGAATATCGGAGCTGTCCACGACGACCTCTACATCCGCGTGGTCGTTTCCGAGCTGAACCGTGGAGGTGTATTTTCCGGGCAGGTACAGGGAGGTTTCTGCGTCATAGTCCGGTTTTGGAACTGCCTTTTTGGGCAGAAAGGTCTGCAGCAGCAAAAAAAGCAGTCCAACGCCTAAAACGAGCAGGATTCCGGTATAGATCAGTTCTTTTAAATGAAGTACGATAATTTTTGTTTTGGAACGCATTGCGATACCCCCGGATACTTTGTTATTCCAGTGTACGCAGGGGTTTTACAGATTATGTCTGTATGGAGGATTTATGAAGATCAGATTTACAAAAATGCAGGGCTGTGGGAATGATTACGTTTATATCAATGGATTTACGGAGCATATACCGCAGGAAAAGAAGCCGGAATTTGTCCGCTTTGCCAGCGACCGTCATTTCGGGGTCGGCAGCGATGGCGTTATTTTTATCAATCCTTCTGACGAAGCAGATTTTGAGATGGAGATGTATAACGCAGACGGAACAAGAGCGGAAATGTGCGGAAACGGCATCCGCTGCGTGGCAAAATATGCCCATGACAAAGGATTGACCGATCGGGCAAGGTTTTCCATTATCAGCGGCGGAAAAGTGAAATATATGGATCTGACGGTGGAAAACGGCGTGACAAAAGCGATCCGTGTGGATATGGGCGAGCCGATCCTGACGGCGGCAGAGGTTCCGGTTGTTTCTAAAAACCGACAGTCCATCGATGAAGAGATCACTGTGGAGAATCAAACATACCGCATGACCTGCGTGTCTATGGGAAATCCCCATGCCGTTGTTTTCGTGGACAGCACGGCAGATTTGCCACTGGAGCAGATCGGACCGCATTTTGAGCATCACGAGAGATTTCCGAGACGCACCAATACTGAGTTTGTGGAAATCGTATCCCCGGAATATGTAAAAATGCGGGTCTGGGAGCGCGGAACCGGTGAAACCCTTGCCTGTGGAACAGGCTGCTGTGCGACGGCGGTTGCCTGCGTTTTAAACGGCAAAACGGGGCGGAAAGTGACCGTAGAGGTGCTGGGCGGTGCGTTGACGATCCAATGGGACGAAAAGACGAACCATATCTTTATGACAGGTCCGGCGGAGTTTGTCTTTGACGGAGAACTGGAATATGAGGTTTAACACGACAGATGATTCTGAAAAAGAAGATACCGAGAGATTTTTATAAGCTGTTCCGCACCCAGAACATGGAGTATTACATGCAGCTTCTGACCGCTTTGTACGAGGCGGATCAGGAAGCCTATGCCCTGACGCAGCTGACGGATTCGGAATGCAGGAGCATTCTGGCGGAAACGATCGCCAGGGTCAACCTGGTCTGGTGGGAGGATGAAACAGAAAAAACGGAGGACGAAGGCTTTCCCGGGCTTTCGCCCTCCGCTGTTTTGGACAGGTTTGTGAAGTGGGGCTGGCTTTCGAAGGATTTTGATGAAAAATTAAACTGCTATATCATTGGCTTTCCGGAGTACAGCAGGCTGTATGTGGAGCTGTTTGACCGTCTTGAAAAAGAGGACGACAGCATGGAGCGGGAAAGTATTCTGTCTGTATACAGCGCCCTTTACACCTATGATTCGGATCCGGAAAAAAATAACAGCATTTTAAAAAGTGCCCTGCGCACATCCAAAAGCCTCGGACAGATGCTGTCCAATATGCAGGACAGCATGCGGCTGTGGTTCGATGAACTTTCCAAACGAAAGGACTTTATCGGAATTCAGGAGGTTCTGGTCAACGAGATCAACAATCGCGAGAGTGTAAAATATGCAATTTTAACAACGACAGACAGTTTTTACCGCTATAAGGAGGCGGTCAAGGAGCTGATTGCGAAGATCCTGGAGGAAAATGAAAACCGCCGGGAGGGGCTGACGGTGCAGAAGCGGATGCTAATGACTGCACAAGGCAGCGACAGCAGCGCGCCCGAACCGTCAGAAAGCGCAGGAGGCAGCTATGCAGCGTCCATGCAGGCGAAAGCACTGGCATCCGGCGCGTCTGCGCCCGCCCTTTTAAGGCTGGAGCGCGGCATCCAATTCTGCGAAGAGGCGGCGCAGCTGGTTCTTTTGGTGGAGCGCGAATTTGATTTAATCGAGAAAAAGTATAACCGCCTGATCGAATTGAAAACCGTCTTTGCGCGGCGGGCGCTGGCGCGAATCCACTACCTTTTGCAGGAGGGTGCAGGCGTAGAGGACAGCACACTGGAGCTGATCGGTCTGCTCAACCACGGCGACAAAAAAGAAGCGCTTTTGGAAGAGCTGCGGGACAGCATGTATGTGACGGCACCGTTTTCCATTGTCGGGGACGCGAGCCTTTACAACCGTCGGCCAAGGCTGGAAAATCAGTTCGTACCGCTGGCTCTGCAGGAGGAGGCGTCCTCGGAAATCGCAGATTTCGTCCCGAAGCCGCTCTATACCGGCAGACAGCTGGAGGAGTTCAGACGGCGGCATACGAAGAACGGAGTTTTTCAGGTTTTGGAGGATACGGTGCAGTCGGCAGAGGATCTGGAAAAGCTTCTGTTTATCTGGCAGGAGGCGACCCAGAGCAGACAGGAGGAAGACCGGATTTTGCTGCAGGAGGAAATCCATCAGAAGGACGGCTTTTCCTACACCGGTTTTAGTATAGACGAAACGGAGAATTGATACATGTTTTCATATCTGGAGGAACGCACCCCCGCCGAGGTGGAGGCGATTCGAAGAACCATACAGGAGCTGCTTCGTCAGACCTGTATTTTACAGGTAAAATACGATCCGGTGACGCTGACGGCCCGGGATAATGGGCGCTATCAGGTATGTTTAAAGCACCGGGAATTTATTGCGGACTATCTTTCTGTGATGGGCTGTGAGCTGGTGCACGACCCGCAGGATCATCTGTTCCGGATCACAGGCGACGGTGCAGCGATGGAAAAAATGAGCCTGACGACGACAAAGCTTTTGCTTTTGTTAAAGCTGATTTACCGGGATAAAATCATGGGCGAGGGACTGCATGCAACGGTGACGACCCTGGCGGAAATCCGGGAATACGGCAGAAATACCGGACTGCTTCCGGGAAAATTGAACGCACAGGACTGGCAGGCTGCGCTAAATCTGATGAAAACCCACCAGATGATCGAGCTGCCGGGGGCGATTTTGAACGTAGAGGATCAGACGCCGATCTATATTTACGGTACGGTGAATATTTTCTGCTCGTCCTTGGCAATCAACGAGCTGGTACAGCGTTATCGGGATGACGCAGAAGAAAAAACGACGGAAGGAGAAGAGGAACGTGAAACAGGCGAAGAAGATCTTTACCCGGATGTGTCTGAATAACTGGGGCGGAATCAACCATAAAATTTTGGAATTTCACGAATATGTGAACCTGTTTTCCGGCAAGAGCGGCTCGGGAAAATCCACGGTTATGGATGCGATCCAGGTGATTTTATACGGCAGCTTTTCTCCGAGTTTTTTAAATAAAGCGGCGGACGACGCCAAAAACAGACGAAGCGTGTTGAGCTATCTGCGCGGTGAACAAAAGGACGGCACGGCAAACCGCGAAGGACAGGATTTCTGCTCCCAGATCGTCCTGGAGCTGCAGGATACCGGGACAAAGCAGTATGTCTGCATGGGAATTGCTTTTGAAGTACGGAAAAACGATTCTGAAATACGAAAGTTCGTTTATTTCAGTCATCTCGGAAAAATGCCGGAGGGCGGGTATCTGACGGCAGAGGGCTATCCCTATTCGAACCAGGAGATCCGGGCACTGACAGAGACGCGGATGAAGGAGACGGCAAAGGGCGGCAGGGCAGAGTTAAACCGCATTTATCCGTCCCGGGAGGCGTATATCAGCACGCTGTATGACCAGATCCTCGGCTACATTGACGGGAATCGTTTTATGACCATGGAAAAAAGTGCGATCGCGCTGAAAATGTCCAACGGGACGGGACAGTTTATCCGGGATTACATGTTCCCAAAAAGCGAGGGAGACACCATTGAAACGATCAGCGAACAGCTGGGCGCTTACCGGGACATCAAAGAAAAGATCGACGTGCTGGAAAACAAGATCGGAATGCTTAAAAAGGTGCGGGAAACCGGGCGAAAGCTGACAATGACGCGTGCGGATATCGTAAAGCAGCAGGCGGTGATCCGCTGTATCGACATTGAGGATTTGAAGAACCGGATCGACGCCCTTTTACAGGATCAGGATCGGACGCAGGAGCGTTTGCGGGAGCTTCGGCAGCAGGAAGAAGAGCTGGAAGCCCTGTCTGCCCAGCTGGAAAACGAGCTGATCCTTGTCAGTGCGGACTTAAAGAGCAGCGACCTTGGCAGCCGTCAGGAGCGTCTGGAAGAGCTGGAAAAAAGAAGCCGGATGCTGGCGGACAACGCGGCACAGTGGCGCAAAATCCTGCAGGGACTGCGGCGATGGGAGAGCGACGAGATCGTTGCGGACTATATCAGCAACCGGCTGCTGAATTTGATTGGCGCATTTTGCACCGGACCGGTGACACAGGCGCAGTGTCTGGAGCTGCGCAGCCGTCTGGAAGAGGAACGCCAGAATATCGAGGAAGAGTACGAAACCTATCACGAGCAGGAGCGGCAGCTGTCCAAAGACCTGAAGGAAAAGCAAAAGCTTCTGGACGATATGAAAAACAACCGCAAATCCTATCCGGAGGTGCTGACAAAGGCACGGGCTGCCCTGGAGCAGAAGCTTTCTGCACTGTATGGAAGAACAATCAAGGTGTGGATTTTTGCAGACCTGTTCGATGTTGAGGATGAGGAATGGAAAAATGCGGTAGAAGGACGTCTGGGACGTCTGAAGCTGAGCCTGATTACAGAGCCGAAGGTCGCGGCGGATGCAGCAAAAGCCTTCCGGGAGATGGGACAGTTTGAGGAAATCGATCTGATTCATTCTGAGGCGGTCACAAAGAGCAATCCGAGGGCGGAGGAGGGTTCGTTATACGAGGCTGTGCGGGCGGTTGAGCCCTTTGCAGACAGCTGCTTAAAACGCTATCTGGGACGGATTATGAAATGCCGCACGGTGGAGGAGCTGCGAAGCGCCAAAGACGGTGTGACGCCGGACTGTTATTCCTACAGTAATTTTATTTTCCGGCATCTGAAAAAACGGGATTATACCGTCGGCGCGTGCATCGGAAGCAAGGTTTCCCGCGCACGGCAGCAGGACTATGAAGTAGATGCGCAGCATCTGAAAAAAGAGCTGGAAGAAGCAAAGCGCATGGCGGACGGTCTGAAGGCGGTCCGGGAGATGGAGAGTCTGAAAGAAGAGCCGGCGTATCTGGAAAGCCTTTCTCGGGCAGCGCAGGAGCTGGAAGCCGTGCTTTTGGAAACACAGGAGACGAAAGCAACCATCGAAGGTCTGCGGATGGGTGCATATAAGGAGCTGGAAGAAAAAGAAGCAGAGCTTCGCAAAAAACGCAGCGAGCTGAAAAAGAGAATATCCGGTATGCAGAACGAAATTGCACAGCAGACCGGTAATCAGGAGCGCATCCGCACGGAGCTGCAGTCCAAAAACGCAGCATTAAAGGAGGCGTCTGTCGGTTATACACAGCAGCCGGAGATCACCGCAATGGTGCAGGAGGCGCTGTCCAAACGATCCTCCGGCGCGGTCAGGGCCCAGAAAAATGCGGAGATAGAAGTACTTTGTGAAAAGGAGCAGGAGCAGACAGAAGAGCTGTCCCGGGCAAGAAACGCCTATATCCTGCAGTATCCCTCCAGCGGATTTTCCGGCTCGGAGAAATCCAATGAGGGTTATGAGCAGCTGCTTTCCCAGTATGAGACAGATTTTGAGCCCCAGTATCGGACAGAGTTTGAAAAACAATGCGATTTCATTTACCGCAGCCTGCGGGAGAATGTGATCGCAACGATTCACGGCGACATTAAGGCGGCAAAGCGGCACGCTGCGGAGATCAACCGTCTGTTGAAAAAGACGAACTTCTCTGATAGTATTTACCAGATTAAAATCGAGCCTGCCTACAATGAAAACGGTCAGTTTTACGACATGCTCATGGCACCGGAGTTAGACAGCAAGAACCTGGATAATGACGGCTTCGAGGGGCAGCTGTCCCTTGGAGAGGACAGCTTTTATCAGAAATACGAAGCAAAGATCAGGCTGCTGACAGACAAGTTCATGCCGGTAAAGGACGACGATGAGCGGGTGCTGGAGCAGCACCGCCGGGAAATGGAGCAGTATGCGGATTACCGCAATTATCTGTCCTTTTCCATGTACGAGCAGGTTACGGATGCAGACGGAAACGTGATCCGTGAGAATTTCGTGGACGACATGGCAGGCCGCGATTCCGGCGGTGAGGGTCAGAATCCGAAATACGTCGCACTGCTTGCCGGTTTTGCGATGCTTTACATGCAGCAGACCAACCGCGACAGTCGAATTAAGCTGGTGCTTCTGGACGAGGCCTTTTCCAAAATGGATCAGGAGAGAAGCGCGGTCTGCTTAAAATATGCCCGGCAGATGGATCTTCAGCTGATTGTCTGCGTGCCTGACGAACGCTTACAGTCCCTGATCCGCAACGTGGACTGTGTGTATGGCTTCCGCCGCCACAAAAACCAGATCTCAATGATGCATATCGACAAGGGAAATTATCTGGAGCTGTTGGAAGGCGTTGAATAGAGTACAAGATTGCCCCGGGCAGCGGTGACACGATCACCAGCCCGGGGCATTTTTTCCACGCAGCTGCAGACTGCGAGTTTCACTGTTTATTCTACCGCACTGAAGAAGATCCACGTTCCGGGAGCAACTTCATGTTTCTGCCCGGCAATCGTGATGACTGCATCAACCGGCGTTTCAATTTCGTATCTCCATTGATCGCCCTGCAGTTTCCAGTCGGAACGGATCAGACCATGGCGGGAGCGATAGGAGCAGGAAAGCCAGCCGAGGCGTTTGTCGGGAAGCGGAGAGACAGAAATCTTTTCATAGGCGGGATAGCCGTCAAGCGGACGGATTCCGGCGGCGTTTCCATATACCCAGTCAGCGACTGCGCCGTAAGCGTAATGATTATAGGAATTCATGTCGCGGGTCCAGAAATCGCCGTTTTCCATAATACCGTCCCAGTGCTCCCAGATAGTCGTTGCGCCTTTTGTGATCGGATAAAGCCAGGAAGGATAGTTTTCCCGCAGCAAAAGTGACCAGGCGAGGGAGACATAGCCGTAGTCCGAAAGTACATGGAGCAGGTAAGGCGTTCCGACAAAGCCGGTTTTTAACTGCACACCGGCGTCTGTAACGAGCTTTGCAAGCTGATCTGCTGCAGCCTGACAGTCTTTTGCCAGGTGGAAATGGGCGGCGAGGATGCATTCGGTCTGCGTGTGGTAAACCGGCCAGGTTTCCTGGAAAGCGGCAACGATATTTTTATAGAGCGTCTCATATTCCGAAACATCTTCGCCAAGCACGTTACCGGCTTTCATGACCAGCTCCGTGGAATGCGCATAAAAAGCAGAAGCGATTAAGTCTTCGTCAGAAGAACCTTTGTAACTGCCGGACGGTGCATCCAGACCGAGCCAGTCGCCGTAGTGTTCTCCTCCGGTCCAGAGGTTTTTGGTCGTGGTGGAGGAGGTGATATAGCCCACCCATTTTTTCATACTGTTAAACTGGCTGCGCAGAATGTTTGCATCGCCGAATGCCAGATAAAGTTCCCACGGGCAGACACAGGCTGCGTCGCCCCAGGCTGCGCTGCTCTTTTGATTTTCGAGTATGGCAGGAATGACGTGGTCTACATGACCGTCCGGATACTGGTCTGCGGCAAGATCCGAAAGCCATTTGCGGTAAAATGCTTCTGTATCGAAATTGTAGCAGGCGGTACGGATAAATACCTGCGCATCGCCTGTCCAGCCGAGACGTTCATCGCGTTGCGGGCAGTCGGTCGGGACATCGACAAAGTTGCCTTTCTGTCCCCAGATGATATTGTCGAACAGCTTATTTAACAGCGGATTTGAACTGGAAAGAAAACCGGTGCGTTGCAGGTCGGAGCAGACGACAACTGCGGTAAAAATGTCCGGACGTACTGCATCCGCTCCGCCGGGAAAGTGATCGACACGGATATAGCGGAAGCCAAAGAAGGTCAGCTTCGGATGCCAGGTCTGGAATCCTTCTTTACAGAAATATAAAAATTTCGCTTTGGCAGCGCGATAGTTTTCTGTATAAAAGTTTCCGTGTTTGTCAAGAACTTCCGCATGGGAAAGCTCAATACAGTCGCCTGCGTGGGCGTCTAAAGAAACTTCGACATAACCGGTAATTTCCTGACCGAAATCGATGACAGTTTCCCCGGCGGGCGTAGTGAAGATTCGCGCAGGCACGATACGCTCCTGTTCGGTAATTTTTTCGCCCTGTTGGGCAATCAGCGTATCGGACGGACCGTCAAATTCCTCGATTGCAATTGGAGCAGAGGACGGATCAAATGCCGCGTCGTAGGTCTCGCCATCATAAATTTCACTGAAACGGACATTGCTTTCATATGCCGACCAGTCTGCTCCGGTCGGGAGAAGCTGCGTGTTGCCGTCTGTATAGGTAATCGTCAAAAGTGCGATCAGTCCGGCTGAAATCTGTGCTTTTTGCTGACGGTGCGCTTCATCGGGCCAGGCAAGCGGACTGCGGTACCAACCTTTTCCGACGAGGATGGAAAGTTCGTTTTCCGAAGAAAGGAGCTCGGTAACATCATAGGTCTGTACCTGCAGACGGTGGCGATAGGATGTCCAGCCGGGAGCAAGGACGAAATCGCCGATGCGTTTTCCATTTAAAGATGCTTCATAAACTCCCATTGCTGTAACAGAAAGTGTTGCGTGCGCAACAGAAGATAACGACTGATTGGGAGAAGAAAAAAGAGAAAACTGTTTGGAATAGACCGGGCAGACGTCCCCTGTTGTCTGTGCCGGACGAATCCATTTTGCGTTTGGAATCATAAACATACCCTCCTTGTTTTGGTTCGTATTGACTTTTATGATAACAGATAGTAGCCTAAAGAAAAGCACCTGATTTTGACTGAAAATGGGGGTGAACTTGTCTTTATGTTCCGAGGGGAGATTACAGAATTCCAGTTCTATCAGAACAGGAAAGCGGAAAAACTAATTATGATGCCGTTTTGTCAGGAGGATCTTGAAATGCACGGCCATAATTTTTTTGAGCTGGCATACATCACGGGTGGGACAGCGGAGCATACGCTGGAAAACGAAGGGAAAACCATTTCTGCAGGCGATTATTTTTTTGTGGATTACGGCTGTCTCCATGGATTTCAGAACTGTAAAAATCTGACGCTGATCAACTGTCTGTTTCTGCCGGAGACGGTGGATGAAACACTGCAGGGCTGTCGGAGTTTTTCCCAGCTGTTGCAGGGCTGTCTGTTAAAATATTACCGGATGTCACTTGGGCAGGCGAAGTTTGCCAGAGTGTTTCACGACCGGGATGGACAGGTAGGGCGGCTGATGCAGGAAATGCTTCTGGAATATCAGGAGCAAAAAGTCGGATGTTATCCGCTGCTTCGGTTCAAGCTTCTGGAAATCCTGCTTCTGACGCTGCGCGGGCTGATCGAACCGGAAAACGAGCGCCCCTACAGTACGTCTGTGCAGGAGGTGCTGGAATATGTAAACGGGAACTATCAGGATAGCCTGACGCTGGGAACATTCTGTGAGCAGAAGCATTACAGCGTTGCCTATATCAGCAGGCGGTTTAAGCAGGAAACCGGGGTGACGCTGCGCGAATATGTCCAGAATGTCCGCATCGAAAAAAGCTGCGAACTGTTGGAAGACAGTGATCTGAGGGTGGTGGAGATCGCCCGCAGAGTCGGCTATGAAGACATAAAATTTTTTAATCAGATTTTTAAGCGGCGGATGCAGATATCCCCGCGGGAATACCGGAAAATCTGCATGAACCGTGCAGCAGACGGATAAAAGATATGGAGCAGAAATATCTGAAAACAGAGGAAACCAATTCAAAACAGGAGGAAGTATGGAACCGAAGGTAAGCATTATTGTTCCTGTATACAATGCACAGGAATATTTGAAACGCTGTGTGGACAGCATTTTAAGTCAGGATTACCGCGACTTTGAGCTGCTTTTGATGGATGACGGCAGTAAGGATGCATCCGGCGAAATCTGCGATGCCTATGCACAGCAGGATGGCCGGGTACGTGTGGTCCATAAAGAAAATACCGGCGTGTCGGATACGAGAAATCAGGCACTGGAGCTGGCGCGGGGAACGTTTCTTCAGTTTTTGGACAGCGACGACTGGATCGTGCCGGAGGCGACAAGGCTTCTGGTGCGTTCGATGGAGGAATATAACTGCGACATGGTCATTTCCGACTTTTACCGGGTTTCCGGGGAAAGGCTGGCGCAGAAGGGCGACATCGAAGAGGACAAGGTGATGAGCCGTCAGGAGTTTGCTTCCTATATGATTGAAAATCCGGCGGATTTTTATTACGGCGTACTCTGGAACAAAATGTACCGCAGGAGGATCATCGAAGAATATCATATCCGGATGGATACCTCCATTAGCTGGTGTGAGGACTTTTTGTTTAATCTGGAATATATCCGCCATGCGGAGAGCTTTTTTGCCCTGCAGGTGCCGATTTATTATTATCTGAAGCGCCGCGGCAGCCTGGTCAGCCAGGGAGCGAGCATCACGAATACGGTGCGGATGAAGAGCAACATTTTCGAGTATTATAACGAGTTTTATAAAGACGTTTACGAGGATAAGGATTATGCCGATATCCGGCTGCAGGTCTACAGCTTTTTATGGGCTGCGGCAAAGGACGGCGGCGTGCTTCCGGGAAGCAAGAAGCTGGGGGAAGAGCGCAGGCGGATTACCCGGGAAGAAGTGGAAGGAAACGGCGCAGTGATCGGGCAGTACCGGTTCCGCAGGCTGTATGAATATGAGCTGGATCTGGCGGCGCAGAAAAATATGCTGACGTTGGATGAGGCGCTTTTGCTGTGTGCCCTCGCCCAGTGCAGCGCCTGCTACAGCGCACGCAGGCTCGGGGAAATCGCCGGAGTCGGACAGCCGAGGCTGTTTCTTGCGATGCAGAAGCTGGAACGCAAAAAGCTGATCGCGCCGGAAAAGCCGGTTAAGGAAAAGAGTGCAAAGGAAAAGCCCGCCGACAGGATAGAAAGCACAGCGGAGAAAAAAGAGCGCACGGCGGACAAAAAGGAAAAAAGCAGCGAAAAGAAAGAAAAGAACCGCTTGCTCCTGACAGAGGAAGGCAGGAAGCTTTCCGGAGAGCTGCTGCGCGTGGAAAAAGACCTCTACAGCGTCTGCATGGAAGGTATTTCGGACGAGGAACAGAAGCAGATGGAAAAGCTGATGGGCAAAATTCAGGAAAACATGATTCGATTCATGGTGAAAGAAGTGCCGGAGGACGAACCGGGTTTGGAGACAGAGGAAGCGGGTGAACGGAAACAATAATCTTGCGCAGTTTACGCGTCTGGTTTATGATAAGGATAAATCATGAATTAAAGTGAGGAATATTATGAATCTGCCGTCCGCGTTTTTGACGCGCATGCAGGAAATGCTGGGAGAGGAATACGAAGCATTTCTGCAGAGCTATGAATCCGGTCATTATCAGTCGCTGCGGCTCAATCCGCGCAAAACGGACCGGGAGGAATTTACAGAAAAATCGCCGTTTCATCTGACGCCGGTTGCATGGGAGAAAAACGGTTTTTATTACAGCGAAGAGGATACACCGGGCAAGCACCCGTATCACGAGGCTGGTGTTTATTATATTCAGGAAGCGAGCGCGATGGCGCCTGTCGGATATCTGGACGTACAGCCGGGGGATTATGTGCTGGATCTGTGCGCTGCCCCCGGCGGGAAAAGCACCCAGATCGGTGCTGCGATGCAGGGAAAAGGTATTTTAATCTGCAATGAGATCCATCCGGCGCGGGCAAAAATTCTTTCGGAAAATGTGGAGCGGATGGGACTGACCAATGCAGTTGTGACGAACGAAAGCCCGGAGCGACTGTCCACTTATTTCCCGGAATATTTCGATAAAATTTTGGTGGACGCCCCCTGCTCCGGTGAGGGGATGTTCCGAAAGCACGAGGAAGCCTGCAGCGAATGGAGTCCCGAAAACGTGGAGCTGTGTGCAAAGCGGCAGGACAGCGTGCTGGACGAAGCTGCCGCAATGCTGAAAAAAGGCGGCAGGCTGGTATATTCGACCTGTACGTTTGCACTGCAGGAGGATGAAGGCAGTGTTGCACGATTCCTTTTGCGGCATCCGGAATTTTCCATAAAAGAGACGCACCGTTATGACGGTATGGAGCCGGGCAGACCGGACTGGGCGGGAACCGAGCCCGTCCCGGACGGAATGGAAAAGACCATTCGTCTCTGGCCCCATAAGCTGCATGGAGAAGGACATTTTCTGGCGGTGCTTGAAAAAACAGGGGAAGTGCCGGAGGGATACCGGGCGCGCAGCCTGTATGGAATCCAGAAAGGAATTGCGCCCAAGGATTTTGCTGCATGGAAAGAATTTGAACGAGAAAGCCTGAAGAAGCAGTTTGATGGAATCTTTTTATTGTTCGGTGACCAGCTTTATCTTGCGCCAAAGGACATGCCGGCTTTAAAAGGCTTAAAGGTGTTGCGTCCGGGACTGCATCTGGGCACGATGAAAAAAGGGCGGTTTGAACCGGCACATGCGCTGGCACTTTCGCTTTCGCCCAAAGATGCAGTGCATTGCTGCAACCTTTCCGGTGACAGCCAGGAGGCAAGGCAGTGGATCAACGGCATGACGCTTTCCAAAGACGGGGAAAAGGGCTGGCAGCTGGTCTGCGTAGATGGATACAGCCTCGGCTGGGGAAAGCTGGCAGGCGGAATTTTAAAAAATCATTATCCCAAAGGGCTGCGCAAAACAATGTGACAGATGTGCTGTCTGTGCAACCCGCCTCAGGCGGAGCAGGACTCTGTTTTACATATGCAGGAACAAAAAAAATGGAGGAAAACATTATGAGATTTACACTGGATTACGATCAGTACGCTGCCCTGGCAAGACAGACGGCAGCAGAGGGATGTGTTCTTTTAAAAAATGAGAAGGAGGCACTTCCGATCCGAAAAGGAGAGACAGTTTCCGTGTTTGGACGGATTGCCTTTACCTATTATAAGAGCGGAACCGGATCGGGCGGTATGGTAAATGCTCCCTATGTGACAAATATCCTGGATAGCTTAAAGGAATGCAGGGATATTTCTGTCAACGAAGAGCTGGAAGCGGTTTATCAGGACTGGATCCGGGAAAATCCCTTTGATATGGGAGAAGGCTGGGCGCAGGAGCCCTGGAGCCAGAAGGAAATGCCGGTCAGCGAGGCACTTGCACAGAAAGCGGCAGCATCCTCTGATCTTGCTGTTGTTGTGCTGGGCAGAACAGCAGGCGAGGACATGGACAACAGCGCAGAGCCGGGAAGCTATCTGCTGACAGCAGAGGAAGAGGCGCTGATCAAAACCGTCTGCAGCGCATTCAAACGGACTGCCGTTGTGTTAAACGTCGGCAATATCATCGATATGAAATGGGTGGACCGCTACCAGCCCCAGGCAGTTTTGTATGTATGGCAGGGCGGTCAGGAGGGCGGACACGCGGCGGCAGATATCCTGACCGGCGCAGTGAACCCCTGTGGTAAGCTGAGCGATACGATCGCAGCAGATATTTCGGATTATCCGTCTACGGATAATTTTGGAGATGCTGTATGCAATGTGTATGCAGAGGATATTTACGTTGGCTACCGTTATTTTGAAACCTTTGCAAAGGAAAAAGTAAGCTATCCCTTCGGCTTTGGTCTGTCTTATACGGATTTTTCCGTGGAGGTTCTGAATACAAGAACGGACGGTACGAAAGCAGAACTTACCGTTTTGGTTAAAAACATCGGAAAGACTGCCGGAAAAGAAGTCGTGCAGGTGTATGTCTGCCCGCCTCAGGGAAAGCTTGGCAAGCCTGTCCGGAATCTAAACAGCTTTTACAAGACGCAGCTGCTTACGCCAGGAGAGGGGGAGGAGGTAAATCTCGTCGTTTCCCTGGAAAAGAGTGCATCCTATGATGACAGCGGCGTAACCGGGGAGAAATCCTGTTGGGTGCTGGAAGCGGGCGCTTATGGCATCTATGTCGGAACGGATGTCCGCAGCGCGAAAAAGGTTTGCGAGGTGCAGTTAGACGAGCTGCACGTCATTTCCAGACTGGAAGAGGCGCTTGCGCCGGTACAGCCATATGAGCGTCTGGTTCCGGTCGAAACGGGCAAAAAGGGCACAGACGGAGAGCAGGTTCTGGAAATCGGAAAACAGGCAGCGCCTCTGCGGAGCGTCGATCTGGCAGAAAGAATCCGGACAGAACGTCCGGAGGCAGAGGCCTGTATCGGCGATCAGGGCTGGAAGTTAGCGGATGTTTGTGATAAAAAGGTGACGCTGGAACAGTTTTTATCCCAGTTATCGGACGAAGATCTGGCATGCTTGGTCCGGGGAGAGGGCATGTGCTCTCCGAAGGCAACACCTGGCATTGCATCTGCATTCGGCGGTGTGACGGATTCCTTAAAGGCATTTGGCATCCCGGTTGCGGGCTGCTCGGATGGACCCTCCGGAATCCGTATGGACTGCGGAACCATCGCCTTTTCCCTGCCAAACGGCACACTGCTTGCCTGCACCTTTAATCCGGAGCTGGTGGAACAGCTTTATGAGATGGAAGGAATGGAGCTGCGCAAGAATCAGATTGACACGCTGCTGGGGCCCGGCATGAACATTCATCGCAATCCGTTAAACGGCAGAAACTTTGAATATTTTTCGGAAGACCCCTGTGTGGCAGGTACGATGGCTGCAGCTCAGTTAAAGGGCATGGGAAAATATGGTGTGACCGGAACGATTAAACACTTTGCGGGAAATAACCAGGAATTTAAGCGGCACGATGCAAACGGCGTTGTTTCCGAACGTGCGCTGCGCGAGATCTATTTAAAGGGCTTTGAAATCGCAGTAAAAGAAGGACATGCCTACAGCATTATGTCTACCTACGGACCGATCAACGGAATCTGGACAGCAGGCAGCTACGACCTGTTGACGACGATTTTGCGGAAAGACTGGGGCTACCAGGGCGTGGTAATGACCGACTGGTGGGCGAAGATGAACGAGGAAGGCGAGGAAGGCTCCCAGAGCAATACGATTCCGATGGTGCGCGCCCAGAACGACGTTTACATGGTTGTTTCGGATTCTGCTTCGAACTCTGCAAATGACAACACGATGGAGGGCCTGGCAGATGGACGGCTCACAAGAGGACAGCTGGTCAGAAATGCAAAGAATATCTGTCATTTTCTGATGCGTTCTCCGGTGATGAATCGTTTCTGTGATCGGGAATTTGATGTATGTGAAGAAATTAACAATCCGGCGAAGGACGCGATGGCAGGAAATTTGATCGCAAGCCAGAAAGTAGAAAAAGAGACAAAGCTCGACCTGACAAAGCTGAGCACCCAGAAGGGTGTGCGCGCCGGGTATCTGCTGGACGTCTCCAAAGCAGGCAGCTATCAGATGATTTTTAAAATGCATTCCGGGGAAAATCCGTTTGCGCAGCTGCCGGTTTCCATTTTTGTCAACGGCGTCCTGCAGCAGACGACGACCTTTAACGGAACCGACAACAAGATCATAGAGCGTGCAGTAACGATAAGCTTCCCGGAAAGCGGGGAAAACCAGCTGACGCTGTTCTTTGGCGAGAGCGGGGTTCGCATGGATGAAATCCTTCTGGTGCAGGAATAAAACGGCATACAGGGGCTTTGCGTACGGACTGGAGGAAACGTGAAGAAAGAGAAACAAAAAGACAGAGAGGATAGACAGATCTGCATTGTGTTCGCGACGGCGCTTCTGGCGTGCGCGCTCTTTACCGGCTGTGGTGCTGCGAAGGAGGACAATCTTTCGCAGGGAATTGCGCTGGTGGAGCAGATGGACTATGAGGGCGCGCTGACCTGCTTCGAGGCGGCAGCCCTGAATAAAGAGGATATGCGTCAGGTTTACAGAGGGCAGGGGCTGGCTTACATGGGCATGACGGATTATGAGAATGCAGCGGCGAGCTTTGAAAAGGCGCTGGGGCAGAGCAGCCCGCGTCCGGATGCGATGGATTATGACATCAACTATTATCTGGCGACCGCCTATTATCGGAACGGACAGGTCGACAAAGCGATCCATGTTTATCAGGCAATCACGGATCTGAAGCCCGGGGAAAAGACCGCCTGGTACTTAAAAGGAACCATGGAGCTGGAGCAGGGCAGTACGGACGCTGCGAAAGCCGATTTTGATAAGGCGGTTGAGGCTGCGCCGAACGATTACGACATCCGGATTGATATTTTCTGCAGCTGCAGCAAATACGGACAGGACGATCTTGGAAAATCCTATCTGGAAAATGTTCTGGACGGCGACAGGAAGCGGATTTCGGATTTCGATCTCGGCAGAATCAGCTACTACCTGGGCGATTATGAGCAGGCCCGTACCTCTTTGGAAAAGGCGCAGGAAAACGGCGGTGCGGAAGCAGCGTCCCTGCTCGGTCAGACCTATGAGGCACTCGGTGACTACAATTATGCGGCGAGTGTTTATAACACCTACCTGCAGAACAAAACGCCGGACGCGTCTTTGTACAATCAGCTCGGGCTTTGCAAATTAAAGGGCGGCGATTATGAAGCGGCGCTTGCAGCGTTCCAGGCGGGGCTGGAAGTAGAGGGCAATACGGCGACGCAGTCGCTGATGTTCAACGAACTGGTAGCGTATGAATACCTTGGGCAGTACGATAAAGCGAAGCTTGCGATGGATCAGTACCTTGCTTTGTATCCGGACGATGAAAAGGCACAGCGGGAAGCGGTATTTCTGCAGACGCGGTAGCCCCACACACGGACAGAACAGTATAGTCGCATGGCTGCTTAGAAAGAAATGTAGGGAATGACTATGGAGAAACGTGTAAAAATCAGAAAAATGGTTTTTGGCGGCGCGATCGCCCGTATCTGCTGTCTGGCGTTGTGCCTTTGTCTCGGATTGTCGATATCGATGACGGCACAGGCAGCATCCGGGAAAAAAGTGACGCCGGTTACGATGGCAGCAGTCGTCGGGGAAGAAAAAACGGTGACGCAGCAGGCGGATAAAACCTCTGCAGCACTTGGTATTTTACCGGCCGGCACGACGGTCAACGTATGCGGGCAGACCGGCAGCGGGAAAAGTGACATGTACCAGATTGTTTATGGAAATGCGATCGGCTATATCACACAGACAGCCTGCCAGCCGGTCTGCGTGGATGTAGCGATGACGGCAGCGCTTGCTGCACAGGCGGAAGCGGTGAAACAGCAGGTGGCACAGGCCCAAGCAGCAGCGGCGGCACTGGCAGCGCAGCAGGCGGCACTGGCGCAGCAGGCAGCAATGCAGCAGGCAGCAGTACAGCAGGCAGCACTGGCTCAGGCGCAGGCTGAGCAGAAAGCCCCCATTCCGGCGGGCAGCGGCAACGTCATCTTCGTCGGGGACTCCCGCACGGGACAGATGGCGAATGCAGTCGGTGGAACGGCAGCATGGCCTGGTACGGCCTTTGTGGCATGCTTTGGAGGTGGCGTGGACTGGCTTTCCACCGCCCAGGCGAAAAAGGACGTCGACCAGTATGTGGCGCCCGGCTCAGTGATTATTCTCAATTACGGCGTCAATGATTTATCACGACACAACGATTATATTACGACGATTAACCGATATACGCAGGATTGGATTTCGAAAGGTGCGACGGTGTACTTCGCCTCGGTCGGTCCGGTCGGGGAAAACGAATACGGAAAACGCAACTGGGCGGTAGAATATTTTAACAACCAGTTAAACAACCGGCTGGATGCCAGAATCGGACGACTGAATCTGTATATGTTTCTGACGGGCAGCGGATATACCACGCAGGCAGACGGACTGCATTATGATGGTGCAACCTACGCAGCGATGTTCCGGTTTTTGATGCAGAGCATTGGAAGAATATGAAACAAAAATACGAACACATTCAGCTTCTGAGGGCGCTTGCCTGTATCGGAGTGTTTATCACCCACCTTGCACCGAGGCTGGGAGCGACGGGAAAAGCCGCGTGGCTTGCCAATCAGGGAGCGGCGGGCGTGTATCTCTTTTTTGTCCTCAGCGGCTATCTCGCCTGCTGTGACAGAAAGCTCCCGACGGCTGGAAAAAAAGAGCTGCTGACCTATTATAAAAAACGTCTGGTGCGGATTCTTCCGCTATATTATGGGGTGATCCTTTATAACATCCTGCTGCACGGGCTGATTTTAAAGGATATTCCGGCAGACCCGCAGGGCCTGTACTGGATTCGGTATTTTTTCCTGACAAACAGCGTGATCCCTGCGCCGAATGATTTCTGGGGAAACCTGAGCGCAACCTGGACGATCAGCCTGTTTATGGCGTTTTATCTGCTTGTGCCGGTCTTTGTGCGCCTGATCCGCGGCTGTACGAGCGCGTTTTTCTGCTATGTACTGGCATTGATTCTGCGGTATTTGTGGGTAAAAACCGGATACGGTGATTACATGATGATTTTTTACTACCTGCATTATTTTCTGCTCGGTATGCTGGTCTGGGAGATCCATCAGGCGGGAAGGCGTATCGGCGTGCAGTTGCTTGTCTATATCGGCATGATTGCGGCAGCAGGTGCGGGTTTGGCCCTTGGCAGGGTGCAGACGGATTCGTTTATTTGGTGGTCGTGGTGCTTTGGCATGTTACTGCTTGCAGGCAGCGGCTTTCGGTTCTGCAGGAAAGGAATCGGCGGTCGGATTTCGGACGCTGTACTGTGGACGGATCGGTATTCGTATGAGATTTATCTGGTGCATGCTGTAATTTTAGAAGGGCTCGGCATGGTGCGGGTACAGATCGGACTACCGAATGCAGCGTTTCTGATTCTGGCGCTGCTTCTGACCGGCGCAGGTGCGGTACTTTCCAAAAAACTGATCGAAGACCCCATCGCCGGACTTGTTGCCCGAAGCAGAATGTGATACCATAGCAGAAGCTTGGAAAACTGACGCAAGCCAGGAAAACAAAAAGGAGAAAAAGATATGATTGACCAGTTAATTGCAAATATCAAAAAGACAAATGCTCCAATCGTTGTCGGACTGGACCCGATGATGAAATTTATTCCGGAGCAGATTCAGAAAGCTGCTTTTGCGGAATACGGCGAGACGTTAAAGGGCGCTGCAGAAGCGATCTGGCAGTACAATAAGGGCATCGTGGATGCAGTAGCGGATCTGATTCCGGCAGTAAAGCCGCAGATCGCCATGTATGAGCAGTTCGGCGTAGCAGGTCTGATCGCATTCCAGAAGACCGTCGCATACTGCAAAGAGAAAGGTCTGGTTGTCATCGGCGATGTAAAACGCGGCGATATCGGTTCCACTTCTGAGGCTTATGCGGTTGCCCATCTCGGAAAAGTAGTAGTGGGAGAAAAGAGCTATGCACCCTTTGACGAGGATTTTGCAACGGTGAATCCGTATCTGGGTTCTGACGGCATCAATCCGTTCATAAAGGTCTGCAAAGAAGAAAATAAGGGCATTTTTGTGCTGGTAAAAACTTCCAACCCCAGCAGTGGTGAGTTCCAGGATCGTCTGGTGGACGGCAGACCGTTGTATGAAATCGTCGGTGAAAAGGTTGCCGAATGGGGCAGCGAGTGCATGGGCAGCGAATATAGCAATGTTGGTGCGGTTGTTGGCGCAACCTATCCTGAAATGGGCAAGGCGCTGCGCAAGGTGATGCCGAAGTCCTACATTCTCGTGCCCGGCTACGGCGCACAGGGCGGCAAGGGCGCTGATCTGGTCCACTTTTTCAATGAAGACGGACTTGGCGCGATTGTCAACTCTTCCCGCGGCATCATTGCAGCATATCAGCAGGAAAAATATGCACAGTTTGGTGCGGCTAACTATGCGGACGCATCCAGACAGGCGGTTATCGATATGAGAGAAGATATCGCACAGGCGCTGCAGGGACGCAAATAAATGAAAACGTCAATCAGAATATAGAAAAAATCGGGTGGAAGTTGTCAGGTGTCTGGCGCTTCCGCCTTTTTTCGTGTAGGAAACAGCGTCTCTATACAAAAAAGAATGTGCCGAGGCACGAGGGGATGGACAAGTCAAAAAAACGTAATATATGGACAAGTCAAAAAAAACGCAATATAATAAATGAAATGTAATATATTGCAGCGAGGAAAAAAGAATGAATCAGGAAGTCAGCATAACAAAAGAACAGGTTCAGAAAGAAATGAAATATTTCCGCAGGCTTTTTCCGATCGTGAGGCTCCTGGACGGGGAAAGGCTGCTGCGAAGAAACGATGGCATGGAAGCAGAACCGGTGGAGATCGATGCACCAGAAATCTGCCATTGTTATGATCTGTGGAAATACTCGGCTCCCTGTAAGCATTGCATTGCACTGGAGGCAGTCAGAAGCAGAAAAGAAAAGTGCAAGCTGGAGATTGTGGGGAATGACATCTATCAGGTGATCGCAAGATATCTGGAAATGAATGGAAAGCCTTACGTGATGGAGCTGGTACACCGTCTGGATGAGGATGCACTGACGGATCTGGAGGAAAAACAATATCTGATTGAACAGCTGGCAGGCTATAACGAGAAGCTCTATCAAGATGTGCTGACAGGTGTATTTAACCGCCGTTATTATGAAGAAAAGATCAAAAATATGTGGGGACCTGTGGGCATTGCGATGATGGATCTGGATAATTTTAAATATTATAACGATTCCTACGGACACAATGTGGGGGATCTTGCACTCAATAGTGCTGCAAAAGTGATCTTATCCAATATCCGAAAATCAGATTTTCTGATCCGCTATGGCGGGGACGAATTTTTGCTGGTACTGCCCGGGATCCGGAAGGACGCCTTTGACAAAAAACTCAACCAGATCCAAAAACAGCTTCATCAGACCACTTTGGACGGCTATCCGGGTATCTCCCTTTCTGTGAGCATCGGAGGAGTAACGACGGTGGAAGAGACTGTGGGGACCGCTTTGGAGCGTGCGGATCGGCTGATGTATCAGGCAAAGAAGCACAGAAATCAGGTTGTGACAGAAAGCAGTACGGAGGGAATCCGTCAGGAGGTCGGAGAAAGGCTGGAACGCGACTCCGGCAGAGAGCTTGTCCTCATTGTGGATGATGCCAAGATCAACCGGGAGATTCTCTTCGAAATGCTGAAGGATAGGTTTGACATTATAGAAGCATCCAGCGGCGAAGAGTGTCTGGAGCTGCTGCATCAATACGGGACAGAAATATCTATCGTTTTACTGGATTTCATCATGTCGGGAATGGACGGACTCGGTGTTTTGAAGGTGATGAATAAAGAACATCTCATCGAAGATATTCCGGTCATCATGATTTCCAGCGAAGACTCGGAACTACATATCCGTCAGGCATACGAAATGGGCGTATCAGACTATATCAGCAGACCCTTTGATACAAGTGTTGTTCTCCAACGTGTATATAATACCATCAAGCTGTATGCAAAGCAGCGCAAGCTGATCGACCTGGTTGCAGGCCAGATGCAGGAAAAAGAGAAAAACAACCAAATTATGGTCAATATCCTGAGTCATATCGTAGAATGCCGAAACGGAGAGAGCGGACAGCATGTCCGGAATATCGGAATACTGACGAAGATTCTTTTGAAAAAGCTGATGCAGAAAACGGATCGATACCAGATGACATGGGGAGACTTAAACCGGATCGCACTGGCGTCGGCACTTCATGATATCGGCAAAAGCGGCATTGAGGAAGCCATCTTAAATAAGCCCGAAAGGCTGACGCAGGAAGAATATGAAAAAATGAAAAAGCATACCGTGATCGGGTGGTCGATGCTGCAAAGTATGAAACAGTATCAGGAGGAACCGCTGGTACGTATTGCAGAACAAATCTGTCGCTGGCATCACGAGCGCTACGACGGAAAAGGTTATCCGGACGGCTTAAAGGGGGACGAGATCCCGATTTCAGCACAGGTGGTTTCCCTTGCAGATGTATATGATGCATTGACCAACGAGCGTGTATACAAAAAGGCGATTCCACATGAAAAGGCGATTGAAATGATCGTCACAGGAGAGTGCGGACAGTTCAATCCGTTGCTGATAGAATGTCTGCTGGAGATAAAAGAAGATATCCCGATTCAGCTGATGAATGCTGAGCACAGAAATAGCTGGACACCTCTGGGGGGGGGTAACACCCTCGTGGCGGGTTTGAAGACAGAAGGATAGAGGATAAGGGAAAAGGAGAGGAAAAGATGACAGTCAGAGAATGCTATGAAAAAATCGGATCTGATTTTGACAAAGTGCTGGGACGTATGGGCAGCGAAGCGCTGGTAAAACGGTTTGCAGTTAAATTTCTGGAAGACAAGAGCTTTGAGGAGCTGACGGAATCCCTGAAAGAAAAGGACGGAGAGGACGCATTCCGCGCCGCACACACCTTAAAGGGTATCTGCGCCAATCTTGGGCTGGACAGATTATACGAAGCAGACTGCGAGCTGACCGAAAAGCTGCGCGGACGTCAGACCGAGGGCAGCGAGGAGTTATATCAGAAGGTGGCAGAAGCGTACGAAGCCACAGTAACCGTGCTAAAGGAGCTGGAAAATTTCTGAAAATCTTTACAGATAGTGAAGATTGATCTAAACTGATAGGGAAAAATCTAAAAGAGCGGGGAACAGAGGAAGAAATATGCGTCTCAGGGGAAAAGGCGCAGCAGAATCAGACGATACACTGCAGTTGGGCAATGCATGTTAAGATTCTGTTAAGAAAGAGTGAGAACGATATCACAAAGGAGACATTCTTCTTCAGAAAAATACAAATGAAAGGGAAGACACAGATGAAAATAGCGATGATAGGACATAAAGATTTCCCTTCTCGTTCCGGAGGCGTAGAGGTGGTAGTTTATGAACTTTCGACCAGACTTGCTGCCAGAGGACATGAGGTAACCGTGTACAACAGAGGCAGGCAAAAGGGGCATAATACTTATCGGGAACAGAACGTCAGGGTCAAGCGGATTTTTACATTTAAAAAGCAGATTTTGAATGCGATGGTCTATTCTTTTCTGGCGACATTTGATACAATATTTCATGATTTTGATGTCATTCATTATCATGCGATCGGACCCTCCGTTCCATTGTTTCTTGCAAAGCTGTTTGGCAAGCATACGGTATGCACGGTGCATGGACTGAACTGGAGAAGTGATAAGTGGGGTGGTTTTGCTTCCTTCTATCTCCGTCTGGGAGAAAAAGTTGCCGCCCATTTTGCTGATGAAGTAATCGTTCTTTCCGAAGAGGAGAAACAATATTTTCTGCAGAAGTATAATCGGGACTCTATTCTGATCCATAATGCAGTGGAACGGATCACACCGGTTCCCTGTAATGTCATCCGGGAAAAATATGGCCTGGAAAAAGACAGCTATATTCTGTATGTCGGACGGATCTCTCCGGAAAAAGGACCGCAGGATTTGCTGGAGGCGTATCAGAAGCTCCAGCCGAAGGAACGTTTAGTGTTGACAGGACCGGCTCTAGAGACGGAGTTTGGGAAAGAAATGATCCGCAAAATCGATGCAGACCCGAGGGTGATTCGTACCGGACTGGTGCAGGGACAAGAGCTCGCTGAGCTGTTTTCCAACTGCAGGTTGTTTGTCCTGCCGAGCCATACCGAGGGACTTTCTCTTGCCCTTCTGGAGGCAATGTCCTGCGGCGGAAGATGTTTGGTCAGTGATATTCCGGCAAATACGGTGATCACCAAACAATACGGGGCAGAGTTTGAGGCAGAGAATAGTGATTCGCTGGCGGCTGCGCTTTCGAAAGAATTGACAACTCCAAAGGACGAAGTACTGCTAAAGCAGGAAATAGAATATGTCAAAGAAAATTTTGATTATGATGCAGTGATCGAATGGCATGAAGATGTTTACAAATGTGCTCTGAACAGAAAAAATGAGAAGCGTTGGGAGCAAAATTGCTGATGAAGAAACAGGATGTGCAAATTTCAATAATTGTACCAATTTATAAGGTGGAAAAGTATCTTGTCCGGTGTGTAGAGTCACTGATTGCGCAGGATTTTTTGTCGCTGGAAATTATTCTTATAGATGACGGCAGCCCTGACCGGTGCGGAGAAATTTGTGACAATTATGCAAAAAAAGATGCACGGATTACCGCTTACCATAAACCGAACGGCGGCTTGTCGGATGCGCGCAACTACGGACTGGAGCGGGCGCATGGGGAATATGTCTTATTTGTAGACAGCGATGACTATCTGGAGCCCCAGGCCTGTGCCAACCTATGGAAGGAAGCAAGGGCAGGCTTTGCAGATATAATTATCTCCAAAATGGCACTGGAGAAGCCCTCTGAAGGGATGGCACGGTTTGAAAAGGTGGCGGAGGATCGTTTTCAGTATCATCGTATCTATAGCGGCCCGGCATATCTGATGGGATGTCTGGAGGGTGGTGCACTTCGGGTAGAGGTTATCCGAACCATGTTTCGGCGAGATTTTCTTGTCAGAAATGACCTGTATTTTGAGTACGGTATTTTACATGAAGATGAAGAATTTACACCGAGAGCATTGTTAAAAGCGGAACGGGTTGTGTTGACAGATTATGTCTATTATCATTATGATAATTCCAGAAGTGATTCTATTATGAATTCCACGGCCTTAAACGCAAAAAAAATTGCAGACAGGGTGAAGATCTACGATGGACTGAGGAAGCTTTATAAAACAGTAAAGCCCCGGAAGCTGCGCAGGCTTCTGGAAGATGATCTGTCCTGGAAATATATTGATTGCTATTGTGCCAGTGAACCAAAAAGCAGAAAAAAGCTTGGTGTAAAGAGACTTGTCGTTTTAAAATGTGCCTATAAAGCCAGACGCAGAGCAAAGGCTCTTGTCTTTGCACTTGCGCCGAATCACTATGCAAACCGGATGCGGGAACAGGCGCTGGTACGCAAGGTACATCAGAGAAGAAGCAGCAGTAAAGCTTTGCCCATAGAGAGAGAACCTGCAAAAAACATAAAACATACGGAAAAGAAAGCTGGAAAAAGCAGATTAAAAAAAAGAATGAAGTTTCTGGCGAAGTTTCTGTTTTTGATCCTGCTTTTGGCAGGCGGACTTGCCAAAAATATTTACGATAACCGGACGAATTATACGGCGGAATTTTATCAGGTCAGCTCCCGAAAGCTGACACACAGTATTCGGGTAGTTTTTCTGACAGATGTGCATTTGCGGGAATACGGAATGGATAACAGCGATCTTGTAGAGGATATAGAAAATCTTTCACCGGACCTGATCCTGCTTGGCGGAGACCTTGTAAAGGATACTGAGAATTCTTATGACAATATGATTTCCCTTTGCCGTCAGCTGTCAGAGCTGGCACCGGTATGCGGTGTGCTGGGCAACCATGAGGATGTGAAGATTTATCATCAGGGAGATGAGGAACTGGTAAAACGCTTCGAAGATGCAGGCGTGAAAATCCTGCGGAACGAGGAAACGTCCTATTCCCTGTATGACAATACGGTCAGTGTGATCGGTATAGAAGGAAAACCGGAAGATTTTGCAAGCTATGGAGCGAAAGAGTGTATGGAGGCGCAGGAAGCAGAGGATCAATATGATCTGCGCATCTGTATTGCGCATGTGCCTACTTATTTCCCGGAGAAGCTGGAAAATTACAGCTTTGACCTTGGACTTGCAGGACATACCCACGGCGGAATTGTCCGTTTGCCGAAGCTGGGCGCTCTTTATTCTGCGGAAGAGGGACTGTTCCCGGAGTATGGAGGAGGTGTCTATACCCTTGACAACAAGGCGACGCTGATTGTCAGCCGTGGACTGGGAGATTCCGACAAATGGCCGAGGATCAATAATGTTCCGGAGCTTTCAGTGATCGATATTAACTAAACCTTCCAATGCCGTAAGTAGGATAGTGCAATGAAAGAAATTAAAGGAAAAGTGAAAAGAGCAGTTCAGATACTGTGGGAAAACAAATATCGGATGACATATTATATGCTGATCTTGTGCATTTTGTTTGGATGCATTCATTATGCGGAAAGCGGCATTTGGTCCAGCGCGAATATTTCATTTAATTATTCAGAGGCATCCCTGGGCTTAAGCCCGAATAAAACCCGTTTTAACGCCTATGAAATCGTTTCAGAGGAGGTTATGCAGCGTGCCATCGAAAAAGTTGGTTTGCAGGGAAGCATTTCCGCATCGGAGCTTGCCAGCCATGTCTTCATCACTCCGGAAGGAACGGGACATGTGGGCGGAAGTGACGATTACATCAGCACATCCTATAATATCAATCTCAATGCAGACGGATTGGAACTGAAAAATCGGACAACCATCAGTCTGCTGAAAAGTATCTGTGAAGCATACCGTGAGTTTTTTCAGAAAAACTACTGCGATAATCAGGACATGTTAAAGGAAAAACTCGAAATTACAACAGATTGTGAGCCCTACCTGCGTCTGAATGAGCTGGAGCTGCGGGCAGAATGTATCATGCAGTATTTAAATGCGCGTCTGAGCGAAAACAAGAGCTATGTCGATACCGAAAATCCGGATTCGTCTACCAATAACTTCACGACGCTGAGCAAGCAGATCAACAATATTGTGGATTATGATATTCCGAATGTGAAGGCCTACGTGATCGAAGGAGGGATTGCAAAGGATGCTTCCCTGCTGATCAGCATTCTGGAGTACAAAAACAAAATTGACGATATTGCCGCACAGAAGGAAATGGCATATTATGATGCCAACAAAAACGGAATTTCCGTATATGAAAAGTCCATGACATCCGTTGTCATGATCCCGACGACAGATGAGATGGAAGAATATTACATGTCCCGGACAAAGACTGCAATGGACAATATGGCGCGTTCTGCGGACAGCTCGCTGCAGGCAGCGACGGATTATCAGTCGGAAATCGTGGATACCAGTTATGTAGTGGAGAAGATGCAGACGGTTACCGATGATGCAGGGCGTCTGAAGGAAGCACAGGATATGATCAACAAGCTGGAAAGCGGAATCAATGAGATTTCGGATCAGCTGTTTATATTGGATAAGGCATATATCAGATACAAGTCACAGAACTATGTCTCTTTTACTTATAATAATGCGTCCTTTACTCAACGAATTAACGTAAAAAAGACAGGAATGAAAGCTGCAGCAGTTCTGGCGTTTATGGTGGGCTTGAATTCTCTGAGGAAAGTCAGGAAGAACAGAAAGGGCATAAAGAAAAGTGAAAAAGTTTGAGATTTTGCGATATCTGAAACGTTTCAGTATGCTGATTTTTTTGCTGACGATGGCAGGGGCGGCAATGATTTACCTGTATGCGCAGGGAAAGCAGCAATATACAGCATCTGTTGTTTTGAAGTACACAAATGACGGCATAAAGGACGGCTATGCCCCGGACGGTTCTGATCTGGATGTGAATGAAATCTATTCCTCTACCGTAATTGCACAGGCGATGGATTCTCTTGGAGCATCCGGAAGACTGACGACAGTACGATCGAACTGCAGCGTTACACCGATTATTTCAGAGGAACAGGAGAAGATCAACGATGCACTGATCGAAAAGGGAGAAGAAGTCACCTATTTTCCGGATACTTATAAGGTGAGTCTGGTGGTGGATGGAAAGCTGGGCGGCAGCTATGCACGCAATATGCTGGATGCGATCATGCAGAGCTACTGTACCTATTATACGGAAAAATATGTGGAGCAGAAGCTGTCCCTGAATCCGTCCAGGAATCTTCTGGATAACGGTTATGATTATTATGAATGTGTCCGTATCCTCGAAAACGATACCAACGATATGCATGATTTCCTGCTGGCAAAGCGGGAAAGCTACCCGAACTTCAGATCCTCCCAGACAGGCTATACGTACAAAGATCTCTGTGCGATTTATTCTGAACTGAAAAAATATGAGATCCCGAAGCTGTATGCATATGTTCTGGATGGACCGCAGATACGGGATGGTAAGATCCTGCAGGAATTTATTGCAAACAGCATTGCAGATTCCCAGAACAGTGAAGCGGTTGGAGCACAGCAGCGCAGCGAGATCGAAAGGCTGATCGCTTCCTATGTGGAAAAGAATGCCGGAATTCTGAAGAGCTATTTTACAGAGGGCGGAGACAATGTTTCGTCTAATTATATTCTGGGAACCATCGAGGATGCAGGAGCCGGTGAAAAGGCGATCACAACCTACGATAACCTGATCCTTGAGCTGGTCGGAATTGATAAGACCATCGCGGCAGACAAGATCGACCGTCAGTTTCTGGAAGAGACCCTGACGGCCTTTCAGAACGTGTCCTTTGGCGGAACAGAGGAAGAGCATACCCAAATGGAGCAGATGATCAATGATTATGAGAACGAGCTCCAGGAATATTACGAAATCGTCAATACCAGCAGTAAGGAATTGAATCTGTATATCAGTGCGGATTATCTGAAAATGGTCAGCTCTGTCCGCGTAGCGCCTTCGATCAATATCAAGCTCTATATTATGCTCGCGCTGGTATTGTTTTTCGTGATCGGCTGCTGCGGAGCAGTCCTTTTGGGACGACTGTCGGATATCGTGGACTATCTGTTGTATGTCGACAAGAAGACAGGGCTGCCGAACCGGGAAAAGTTAAATATTTATATTGGAGAAATGGCGGGAAAGGTTCTGCCGGAAGCTTTCACCTGCTTTACTTTGAGTCTGGATAATCTGTCCGAACTGACAAAGCGGTTCGGATATACCGTAGGCGATGGCGTGTTAAAGGATTTCGCCGGACTGGTACAGCTGATGGGAGATACGGAAGGCATGAGAGGATATAATGGAGTTGGCCGCTTTGTTGTATTTTTTGAAGAGTGCAGCAGCAAAAAGGCAGCAGCCATGATCCGGATCCTGGACAATCAGGTAGAGGAATATAACAGCTTAAATCCGGAATATCCGATCCGCTATACGGCGGCGTGGGCAACGACGGAAGAAACAGATACTTATGAAATCCGAGAGCTGCTGCGCCTTTCACAGAAAAAATGGAAGCAGATGGAGAAAGAAAAAAAGGATAAGACAGAGGAGGAAACGTGAAGGATAGACGTTTTCATTATGTTGATGCAGCCAGGGGTATTGCGGTGCTCCTGGTTATCTATGGTCATACCTTTCGGGAGAGTATGCGGGCAGCCTATGCGTGGTGCGATTTTTCCTATACGCTGGTGTATCGGTTCCACGTCTCGCTGCTGTTTCTGCTCTCCGGTTTTGGCTACGCCCTGACGCTTGAAAAAAATAAAACCCTGACGGAGTGGCGTTATTTGGGAAAAAAAGCAAAAGCTCTTTTGTTGCCGTGGTTTTCCTATTCCGTCCTGATTTATGTGATATTTGTCGCTGCGCAGCTTTTTGCACCGTGCAGGGCGCTTTTGGAAAATACTGCCTATCAGAAAATTCCCCCGGCAAAATACCTGGCTGCGATGCTGAAAAATGAAAATCCTTACAGCTTTCATCTTTGGTATCTGCAGACCCTGTTTTTATTTACAGCAGTCACTTTTTTGAAGGATAAGTTTCTTTCAGAGAAGTATGCCAGAAGGGCAGCAATACTTCTGATTCTGGCACTGCCGGCATTTTATACGTTGTTTTGCAGGGATTGGGTATGGGTTTTCAAGGGATTTTTCCAGAAATATCTCTTTTTCCTGCTCGGGACGCTGCTTGTACGGGAAAAGGTGGAAAAGAAGGCTGGAATTCTGGCAGCAGTGGGAGCGTGCAGTTTCGCAGCGCTGGTGCTGGAAATTTGCTTTTTGCCGGTAGAGATTTATGACAATCCTTATATAGATCTAGGGATGTCCTATGTGGATAATGCGATTACGGTCGGCATCTGCCTGGGAATTTTGGCGGTATGTATTCTGTGGAATCGGTACCTGGGACGCCTTGCGCAGTTTGGCAGAAATACGATGCGGTACTATCTGTATCATCAGCCGTTTTGCTGTGCCCTGCTGGGGATGCTTCTGTATGAGAAGCTGCATTTTTCTGCTGTGGCAACGGTTGCAGCCTGTATGGTAAGTGCGATTGCACTGCCATGGCTGTTCGGAAAGCTGATCAGGCTTTGTCGACTGGATGACATTTTCAGGAAAATCGGTCTTCCGGCGTAACAGACAGGAAAGAGGAAAGGAAAACGATGGTGCGATGAGCGGAGCGGAAACAACGACAAGCAGTGAAAAAAATAAACGGGTAATCCTGAATATTATAACGGCAATTGGATATCAGGTTGTCATTGCGGTGTTTGGTCTGGTACTTCCCAGACTGTATCTGGTTAATTTTGGCTCAGAGGTAAATGGACTCAACAGCACCATAAAAAATATTTTTGCATATCTGTCCCTTCTGGAGGCGGGGGTTGGACTCTCGGCACAGTATTCCCTGTATGGACCTGTAGCAAAGGGCGATACCGGGAGCATCAATGGGATTTTGTCTGCAACACGCAGGTTTTACCTGAAGACGAGCGTGGCATATACTGCGATTACAGTTGGATTTGCGCTGTTATATCCGCTGATTATAAAAACGGAGCTGGATTATTTTACGGTCTGCTGCATCATCCTGCTGTATGGTGTGCCTGGAATTGTACTGTTTTCGCTGCGGGGAAAGTACAATGCATTTCTTGAGGTAGAGGGAAAGAAATATGTCGTGACATCCCTGGCGATGGTCACAATGGTCATTTCCAATCTGTTAAAGCTGATTTTTCTGATGATTTCTGATAATTTGCTTCTGATCCAGGCCACCTACTGTGTACCTTCGATCGTTCAGGTTGTTTTTATCATCTTTTATGTGCGGAAGCATTATCAGTGGATCGACTGGAAGGCAGAGCCGGATCACAGTGCTCTGGCCCAGAAAAACTCTGTTCTGATCCATCAGATTTCTTCCTGTTTATTTTCCAATACGGATACGGTTATTATTTCCTTTATGTGCGGAATGAATTATGCCAGCGTATATGCGGTATTTTCGCTGTTTTTTGCAAATTTCCAACAGTTGATCACAGCGTTTTCCAATGGAGTGACGTTCCGCTTCGGACAGTTGTATCATAGTAGCCGAGAGCAGTTTGAACGGGCGTTTGAATGGTATGAATCCCTGTATTATATGTTTGTGTTCTGGGTCTATACGGTGATCACGGCATTTTTGATGCCCATCATCCGTCTGTATACCAGCGGAATAGCGGATGCGTCGATCTATGACAGCAAGAAGATGCTGCTTTTGTTTGCGGCATGGTCGATCCTGTCCTGTGTGGAAATGCCGCTGATCCAGCTGCAATCCATCGCCGGAAAATTTGATGACACGAAAGGACAGGCTGTCCGGGAAATGGTCATCAATATCCTGGTCTCATTGATCTTGACCTGGCGGATCGGAATTGCAGGCTGTCTGATAGGAACCCTGGCTGCACTTACCTATCGGATCATAGCACTTTCCCGGTACATGTTCGGTAATGTCCGTCCGGGAAATGCAAAACGGAGCATAAAAAAGGTCGCAGTCAATGCGGCAGTTGCAGCAGTCGTGTTATGGATACTCGGGCTGGACGGCTGCAGGGCGGTCAATTACTTTTATGTTGCGGGAATTGCAGTATTAAATTCCCTGTGGATTGCGGTACTCTATCTCCTGGTGAATGTTTTAACAAACTTAGAGGAATATAAAGGTCTATGGAAAGAATTGTGCAGATGGCTGAAAATGCGTTCCATGAGATGACAGACTGATAAGGAGTTTGCGGTTGCGTACTTTATCTGAAATTATCGTAAAAAAAGACTACACAGTGAAACAAAAGCCACGCCCCTTTTTGGATCAGAACAATCCGGTTATCCAGAAAGGGCTGCGGCTCTGCTTTATTTTTCTGTTGACAGCCGCAGGTCTGGGAGAATGGAAAACGTTAAACAATATGCTTGGCGGTCTGCCGAAGGCGATCACAGCCGGTATTATTTGTATGACTATAGCATATGCGATCATTTTTCCGGATCTGAAACGCTTCAAACAGCTGAAAGGACCTACGCTGTTTTACATGTCCCTGATCACAGCTCTGCTTTTGTGGTCCATGGTGATCTGGATTTTGAATTTTATGAATCTCTCCTCCATGATCCGGGGCTGTTCCAAGGTGATCTTCCAGAGCATTGCGATTTTGACGGCACTTTCCGGTGTGTATTTGTTTGGTGCAGAAGCAGTGGATCTGTTTGCGGTCGCCATGTGCCTGGCAAACGGGGCGATTATGGTATTGGAGATTCCATCCTTTGGTATTGCAGCGAGTATACAGTCCCTGATCACCTGTCTGGTGACCTTCGGTGATGCGGAGGGCTATGCAAGAAATCTGGAAATTCATGACCTGACGTTTGTATTCGGACAGCTTGTGCTCTATTATGTGGTGTTTGCACCGAAAGATACACGCAGGGAAAGAAAAAAGCGCTGGCGGATGATCTTACTGTGTACCTTTTTCTTTCTGGTCGGAATGAAGCGGATCGCCATTCCGGCAGTCGTTCTTTTCGTTGTGCATTCGTTTTTTTTGAAAAATAAAAAGTTTTTAAAGCCCTTTCTGATCCTACAGGGTCTTTTGTGGATTGCGTTCTTTTTCCTGTATGTTTACGGGGTTCGGACGGGAGAAGTGTCAAAGATTATGAATATGGTCGGAATCGACATGATGGGGCGTGATTATTTGTGGCAGCTTGTCGGAGAGCATTATGATTTTTCCATCGGCTATATGGGACACGGTTTTGAATATGTGGATTCGATCGTTGCAAACTGGTACAGCTCCGGTCTGATCAACCATCCCTATCCATTTCACAATGATATTTTGAAAGTATTTGTGGAAATGGGTTTCCCGGGCTTTGTATTGTGGTCCGGCATCCAGTATGTGATAGGTCCGATTTTCTGGACGAAGTATGCGGATAACAACACGGCGCTTTTGTACATGGCGGATCTTGGATATATGACGATCACTTATCTGACGGATAATACGGCATTTTATTTCTGGAGCACGATGGCGCTTCGGATTATTGTGCTTTCTTATGCTGAAAAACGGCATCAGCCGCCCAAGAAGGAGATCTGGAAGCCCAAAAGCAGGGCGGAAATGCAGGAACAGATCCGAAGCATGATGCAGGAGGGATAAAGAGGAGGAGAAAACCAAATGAAGACACCAGGGATTTCCTTTGTGATTCCGGTTTACAATATGGAGCGTTATCTGCCCCGGGTCATCCAATGTCTGAAAGCGCAGACAATGCCCGGGTTCGAGGCGATTTTCGTCAATGACGGTTCCAGGGACAACAGCCTTGCGATCTGTAAGAGCGCTGCGTCAGAGGATCCGCGGTTTCGGATCATCGATCAGCCCAACAAAGGTGTGGCAAAGGCGCGGAATGCAGCGCTGGATGCAGCGCGGGGCGAATATGTCTGTTTTCTGGACCCGGACGACTGGGTGGAGCCTGACATGGCGCAGGTGTTATATGAGGCTGCAAAAAAGGAAAACGCAGATATCGTGATGTTTGGAATTTACAATGATTATTACGATAAGAACGGCAACTGTGTGAAGACGTTGATCGATGGTCCTGCGCTTTGCGGCGTATATCGGGGAAAACCGTTTCAGGAGCATTTTGATGTTCTGGCATCCTACTATCTGGTTGCCACGAAAATGCTGCGCAGGGCGTGTATTGAAGCAGAACATCTGAGATTCCCGGAGCGGACACTCGGGGAGGATGGTCTGTTTTATGTAGCGTTTATGCGGCAGAATCCGTCCTGCCTGGTAGCGATCCAAAAGCCGCTGTATCATTACACGTTTGCGCGCAGCGCGTCACTTTCCAACTCCTGGCATCCGGAGCGGCTGCAGGACAATTTTTATTTAAGCGATGCGGTCTGGAGCGTGGTAGAGGACTGGGGGCTGCAGGACAGCGAAATGCATCGGAAGAAAGCCTGTTACTGTACGGTGCGGGATTTGCAGCTCGGCATTAAAAATGTCTGCAGCGGTCCTTTATCTGCCAAAGAGCGGACAGCTTGGCTGCAAAAAACGGTGAAGCTGCCGCGGGTGGAAAACGCAATAAAAAATACTGCAGTAAAGAGCTTTCACAGCAGAAATGACCGGATTAAGCTGCTTTTATTAAAGCTTCATCAGTATAGGGCGGTTATTTGGCTTTCCAGTCAGAGACACCGTTGACAGGCAAACCGGAAAAAGGATGAGAGGGAACATGAGAAAAGTTGTAAGAGCGCTGTGTTATCTGAAGGAACTATGTCTGATGGCCTTTTTTAAGCTGTTCGGTGCGGTCTGCAGGTGCTGCAGTGCCAAATATCGGGAGCTGTGGCTGGTATGTGAGCGCGGAAACGATGCGCGGGATAACGGTTACTGGTTTTACCGGTATTTAAAAGAAAAGCATCCGGAAATCAATGCGCGTTATGTGATCGAGACAGACAGTGCTGACCGGGCGAAAATCGAGGCGTTGGGAGGAATGGTTCCGAGAGGGAGCTTTTCTCATTATCTGGCGTATTATTGCGCGGATTTTCTGGTTGGCACGCATGTACAGCCCTGTGCGCCGGATCTGATTTTATTTTATCATCTTGCAGAAAAAGGAATCCGGGCGAGGGGAAAACAGGTTTTTTTGCAGCATGGCATCATCAAGGATGAAATGGAATGGCTGCACCGTAAAAATATGTATATGGATCTGTTTGTCTGCGGAGCGAAGCCGGAATATGAATACATCCGCGATACGTTCGGATATCCGGAACACGTGCCGCAGTATGTCGGGCTGGCGCGGTTTGATAATTTAATCCGTGCAGAGCGTAAAGAGAAGATGATTCTCGTTATGCCGACCTGGCGCGGCTCCCATTACCCGACAGGGGAGGCATTTCGAAACACAGCGTATTATGAGCACTTCCAGTCTTTGCTCTGCTGTAAGGAACTGGAGCAGCTTTTGGAACAGTACGATTATCGACTTGTTTTTTACCCCCATATCGAAATGCAGAAGGACAGCCGGAGATTTAAATCGGGCTCGAACCGGATCACAATCGTGTCGAAGGAGACCCATGATGTGCAGGAGCTTCTGATGGACTGTGCACTCCTGGTGACGGATTATTCCAGCGTCTTTTTTGATGTGGCGTTTTTGCGCAAGCCTGTTGTGTATTATCAGTTTGACGAAGAGGAGTTTCGTAAATATCATTATCAGAAGGGATATTTCGATTTCCGCCGGGACGGGTTTGGACCGGTATGTACGACACAGGAAGCACTGCTGGGGGCTCTGACGGAAAGCTTTGAAAATGGCATGGAGATGCAGACAGAATACGTGCAGCGTACAGAGCGGTTTTTCCCGCTGCATGACGGAAATAACTGCCGGCGGACGTTTGAAGCGATTGCAAGGCTGAAGGAAAGGAAGGAAAAACATGCTGCGGAATCAGAGAGCTTATCAGTTCATTTATGACTGGACGAAAAACCGCTGCGCCGCTGCAGTCGGCGCGTGGGGCGGAAGAATGGTCGGACGGGCCGCCGTCGGTCTGCTTGGATGCTTAAAAAAAGAACAGATGAGCGAGAATGCGCTTTTGCAGGCGGCAGAGGCGGCGAAAAAATGCTATCTCAGACCGGCAGCGGATACAGATGGCTGGCAGGCGCTGCAGCCCTTTGGGCAGACAGAAGTCCTTGTTTCCGTCATCGTTCCGGTACATAACGGGGAGAAGGATTTAAGGCAGTGTCTGAACAGCATTCTGGCGCAGGAGTGCGGCAGTACAGTGGAAATTATTGCAGTCAACGACAATTCTACAGACAGCAGCGGCGATATCCTGGAGGAATATGCAAACTGGGGAGAAGTCAGAAGGGTTGAGCTGACGAAAGAAACCGGTGGAAGTGCAGCGAAGGCACGCAATGCCGGGATTTTGCAGGCAAAAGGAGAATATCTTCTGTTTGTGGATTGTGACGATGTACTGTTGTCGGGAGCGATTTCGGCGCTTTTGCGGAAAGCGCAGCAGACCGGTGCGGATATCGTGCAGGGCGGCTGGCAGTATCTGGATGGAGACGGGAAATTTGGGGCAGCACAGCGGTTTGCAGAACATATTTATGAAAAACGCACGGCATATGACTGTCTGGATTTGCCGGGGACTCCGTGGGCGAAGCTGTATCGTCGGAGCCTGTTTGATGAGATCCGGTTTCCGGCAGGATATACCTGCTTTGAGGATGCGGTCATCCATTTTCTGATTTTTCCGGCGGCTGAAAAGATTGCTTCCATTTCGCAGGTGGTCTATGCATGGCGAAGAAATGCAAACGGAATTACGTTTACCTCGCAGGGGACGAAAAAGGCAGTGCAGGCATACTGGATCGTGGAAGAGCTGTTGGAGCAGCACAGAAGGATCAAGCAGCCGTGGGACGAACTGTTTTATCGAAATCTGACGCTGCAGCTGTCGAATTACTGTTATGTGTGTGTGGCAGGGCTTACGGAAGAAGAAAAACAGGATGCGCTCAATCAGATGTGGAGGAATCGCAGTATCAATGACACATATGAACCCGGATCTGTATTCAAGGTAGTGACGGCGGCAGCCTGTCTGGAGGAAGGCGTGGTCACTACGCAGGATCAGTTTCATTGTCCGGGATATTATGTGGTGGAAGACCGTAGAATCCGTTGTCATAAAATAGGCGGACATGGATCAGAGACTTTTGTGCAGGGGATCCAGAATTCCTGCAACCCAGTATTTATTAATATTGGTCTGCGGCTTGGCGTGGATCGGTTCTGTGATTATTATGATCAGTTTGGTCTGCTTGGAAATACAGGCGTGGATCTGCCGGGCGAAGCATCTACCATTATGCATCAGCGGAAGAATATCGGGCAGGTGGAGCTTGCAACCATGTCTTTTGGACAGTCCTTTCAGGTGACACCTATCCAGATGGCGACAACATTCAGTTCTATTATTAATGGAGGCAACCGTGTGACACCACATTTCGGGAAACGGGTATTGGATCAGGACGGAACGGTGGCGGAGACATTTTCGGATAAAAAAGGAAAACGGATTTTATCAGAAGAAACATCAGCAACCATGCGTGCACTTCTGGAAAGTGTTGTGTCAGAAGGTGGTGGTAAGAATGCTGCTGTAGAAGGTTATCGTATTGGAGGAAAGACAGCGACTTCCCAGACACTGCCACGTAGTGCGAATAAATACATTTCCTCTTTTGTGGGATTTGCGCCGGCAGATGATCCGCAGATTCTCGGGATGTGTATTATCTATAATCCACAGGGAGTGTATTACGGAGGGACTATAGCGGCTCCTGTAATCGGAAAAATCTTCGAAAATATACTTCCCTATCTTGGCATTGAAAAAGAATAAGAAATGAAGTATACTGTTTTAAGTTAGAAAAAAGCAAAAGAGACGATGAGGTGTGTTATGGATTATAAAATATTTATTCCGGTATTGGTGTCATTCGCGTTAAGTGCAATTATGGGACCAGTGATCATTCCTGTACTGAGGAACCTGAAGATGGGGCAGACAGAGAGAGAGGAAGGAGTAAAAGAGCATTTGAAAAAAGCAGGAACGCCAACTATGGGAGGCGTGATCATCCTGCTCAGTATACTGATTACTTCGTTGTTTTACATCAGAAGTAATCCGCAGATCATTCCGGTACTTTTTGTGACGATCGGTTTTGGCCTGATCGGATTCCTGGATGATTATCTGAAGGTAGTCATGAAGCGTTCGGACGGATTGTTTCCAAAACAGAAGATGGCGTTACAGATTATAGTAACAGCAATCTTTGCATATTATCTGGTGAAAGTGGCAGGCATTTCTTTGAAAATGCTGGTTCCGTTTTCAGGTGGCAGGTATCTGGATCTTGGATGGCTTGCAATTCCGGTACTGTTCTTTGCAGTGATCGGTACAGTCAATGGTGTGAACTTTACGGATGGACTTGACGGATTGGCTTCCAGTGTTACTGTACTTGTGGCTACGTTCTTCACTGTAGTTGCGATTGGTACCAAGAGCGGGATTGAGCCTGTGACCGGAGCAGTTGTAGGTGCGCTGCTTGGATTCCTTCTGTTCAATGTATATCCGGCAAGCGTGTTTATGGGAGATACAGGCTCCCTGGCATTAGGAGGATTTGTGGCTTCCGCGGCGTATATGCTTCAGATGCCGTTATTCATTATTATTGTAGGTCTGATTTATCTGGTAGAGGTACTGTCAGTTATCATTCAGGTCACCTACTTTAAGAAAACCGGTGGAAAGAGAATTTTCAAGATGGCACCGATCCATCATCACTTTGAACTTTGTGGCTGGTCAGAGACCAGAGTTGTGGCTGTATTTTCTATTATTACAGCACTGCTTTGCATGGTTGCGCTGATGGCGATGTAACAGATTAGGAGGATATCATGGATATAGCAGGAAAAAATGTGCTGGTGTTCGGTTCTGGTATCAGTGGAATCGGAGCAGCAGGACTTCTGGAAGAACGAGGAGCGTCTGTGACGCTTTATGATGGCAATGACAAGCTGGATGTGGAGGAGATCCGCGGCAAGATGAAGGATGGCGCGAAGACGGATATCGTGTTGGGAGAGTTCCCGGAAGAGCTTCTTGGTAAACTTGATCTGGTGATCATCAGTCCCGGTGTGCCGACGGATCTTCCGATCGTGAATCGCATGCGGGAATCAGATATTCCGGTAGTAGGCGAGATTGAGCTTGCATATGAGCTTGGCAAAGGAGAAGTACTTGCGATTACCGGTACCAATGGTAAGACTACGACGACAGCACTTCTTGGAGAGATCATGAAGGCTGTATATGACAGCGCATTTGTAGTTGGTAATATCGGAATCCCTTACACCAATGTAGTAGATGAGACCAGAGATGATTCTGTGATCGTAGCGGAGATGAGCAGCTTCCAGTTGGAGAGTATTGTGGACTTCAGACCGAGAGTATCTGCTGTCCTGAATATTACACCGGATCATCTGAACCGTCATCATACGATGGAAGCATACATACAGGCTAAGAAGAATGTGGCGATCAATCAGACAGCAGAAGATACCTGTGTATTGAATTATGAGGACGAAGTACTTCGTGAATTTGGTGAAACATTGCAGACGAAGGTTCTATATTTCAGCAGCAAGCGTAAACTGGATAAAGGAATCTATCTGGATGATGGTAACATCATTTACCGGAATCCGGATGAATGTCTGGTGTGCAATGTAAAGGAGCTTAAACTTCTTGGTGTACACAATTATGAGAATGTAATGGCAGCAGTTGCTATGGCAGCAGCTTATGGTGTACCGATGGACAGCATCCGTAAGACAATTAAAGAATTTGCAGGAGTTGAACACCGTATTGAATTTGTGGCAGAGAAGAATGGTGTGGCATATTACAATGATTCCAAGGGGACGAATCCGGATGCTGCGATCCGTGGAATTCAGGCAATGAACCGTCCAACGTATCTGATCGGTGGTGGTTACGATAAACAGTCCGAGTACAAAGAATGGATTGAGAGTTTTGATGGCAAAGTAAAGAAACTGCTTCTGATCGGACAGACCAGAGAAAAGATTGCCAAAGAGGCAGAAGAGTGTGGATTTACGGATATTATGCTGTTAGATACATTTGAAGATGCGGTGCTTACAGCTGCAAAGCTTGCTGAGCCAGGAGAGGCAGTGCTTTTGTCTCCGGCATGTGCAAGCTGGGGTATGTTTAAGAACTACGAAGAACGCGGAGATAAATTCAAAGAAATTGTAAATTCTCTGTAAGGAGGCTTGGCGCTTCGTGCCGGACTTGAAAAAGAAAAGCTATGATCACACATTGTTGGTGACGCTGTTTCTGATCATGATCATCGGATTGGTGATCCTGTACAGTACCAGTGCCTACAATGGGGAAGTGAAGTTTCATGATTCTTTTTACTATCTGAAGAAGCAGCTGTTTGCGACAGGACTTGGCGTTGTGGCGATGTTTGTGATGGCCGGGACGGACTACCATTTCTGGAAAAAATTCGCGATTCCGGCGTATCTGGGTGCAATCCTTCTGTCGATTGCAGTCGTATTGTTCGGTGATGAATATAACGGTTCCAAAAGATGGTTGTCTTTGGGACCGTTTTCATTTCAACCGTCCGAATATGCCAAGGTGGCAGTTATTCTGTTCCTGGCATATCTTGTGACGAGAAATGTGGAGAAGATGAGCAGTATCTGGACGATGCTTCGGATTATGCTGTGTGTACTGCCGGTAGTTGGTCTGGTGGGGGCCAGTAATCTGAGTACGGCAATTATTATATTGGGGATTGCTGCAGTGCTGATCTTTGTGGCAAGTCCCAGATATGCACAGTTTATCTGGATGGGGGTGCTGGGATGTGGCTTTATGGCTGTGTTTCTGGCACTGGAGAGCTATCGCCTGGAGCGAATCGCAATCTGGCGTAATCCGGAACAGTATGAGAAAGGATATCAGACGCTGCAGGGACTGTATGCGATCGGCTCCGGTGGATTATTCGGCAGAGGACTGGGTGAGAGTATTCAGAAGCTTGGTTTTGTGCCGGAAGCGCAGAATGATATGATATTTTCCATTATATGTGAAGAATTGGGGCTGGTGGGAGCAGGCTTTGTACTGATATTGTTCCTGATTCTGATATGGCGGTTCTTTACCGGACAGCGAATGATGCAAGAGTGATGATGGAGACTTTATTGGAATATCAGATCCCGTTTCAGGCGAAAGAATCCATTCAGAATATTTACGATCATTTTATTGCAAGAAATCTGATAAGCTATGTCAGGTTGGCATTGGGAGAACGTGATCGGAGATTATTTTTGGATGTCATGAATGCTCCGGTTCGATATATCAGCAGAGACAGTCTGGAGAATGCAGTGGTATCATTTGAGGATATCCGTTGCTTTTATATGGATAAGAGTTGGATGTCAGACCGGATCGATCAGTTTGAATGGGATCTCAGTATGATGGAAGGACAGACACCATATGCGGCGATCCAGTACATACGCAAGCATATCGGGTATGATGATTATCTGAAAGAATATGCCAGAGAACGAAGAATCAGTGAAGAAGATCTGTTTACTGTGCTGACAGAGATTCAGGAAAAAGCGAAAGATTATTCAGATATGCAGGAATGGCTAGATTATATTGAACGGTATTCGGCCGCACTTCTGGGACAGAAGAACAGACAGTCCGGAAGAAATGACGGTGTATGGCTGATGACTATGCATGGCGCAAAAGGCTTGGAGTTTGATACCGTATTTATGATCCAGTGTAACGAGGGCGTGATTCCGTATAAGAAAGCAAAGCTAGATGCAGAGCTGGAAGAGGAACGACGTATGTTTTACGTGGCGATGACAAGAGCCAAACGGAAACTTATCATAAGCTATGCAAAAATGAAAAACGGAAAGGATCTGGATCCTTCCCGCTTTGTCGATGAATTACTCCACAGTTGGTAATTCTTCGAATTCCAGGTTATCTAACCATTCGTCAAACCCGTCAGATGCAATTTCGTATTCTTCATCGCTTTCGATCGTTATGAGTTCCGGATCTTCGTCATCATCATGTTCGACGTAGCGGTAAAGATATACGATGCCGTCGAACTCATCACCCTGCGGTGCCAGTGCGACATATTCATTGTCACCGGCAGTGAAGAAAGTGATGATATCGCATTCCAGTTCTTCGTCATTATCCAGAGTCAGGGTGACAGTACCAAGATCATCTGGCTGATTGAAAAATTCATCCATACTGAATCTCCTTTTCGTATTATTATGATGATTTAACTTTAACAGAGAGCCTGCAAAAAAGCAAGCTGTGAGCGCTGTAATCTGTTTGCAATCTGTTAGACTGGTAGAAACGATGTTCTACTGGAAATGTAGAAAGAAATGTTGTAAAATAAAAAGGCATGTATATCTAAAGCGTTATACATTAGGAGGAAGAAAGAATGAAAAAAAGAACATGGAGCGTGATTATCGTACTGGCTGCGTGCCTGGTTGTTCTTGCAGCATGCAAAAAGTCAGTAGGTACACCGGAAGATAATGCAACAGCAAATGAGAATACAGAGACAGATGCAGAGGGAGAAGATGATATATCTGAAGAGGAAGAAGTCAAATATAAGTTTGGCTTCAGTGGCATCGATATGCAGAATCCGTATTTTATCACTTTGGAAAGTGCTGTAAAAGAAGGACTTGGAGATGAAGATTATCGGATGATCACGAAGGATCCGGGAAGTGATCCTGATCTTCAGAACCAGCAGATTCAGGAGATGATTGATGAGGGCATTGATGCTATATTCCTGAGCCCGGTTGACTGGGAAAAAATCAGTACATCACTTCGGGCATTGAAGGATGCCGGTGTGAAGATTATTAATGTAGATACACAGGTAAAGGAAAGTGAATATGTAGATGCTTATGTAGGATCTGATAATCAGGCAGCCGGGTATCTGTGCGGGAAGGATCTGATCGAGAGATGTCCGGATGGAGGTAACGTTCTTATCCTTGAAAGCACGACGATGAATTCTGTCAATGACCGTATTACCGGATTTGAAAAAGCGCTCTCATCAGCAGAAGTAGGCTTTGAGATTGTGGACAGAGCGGATGCAGACGGACAGTTCCAGAAAGCACTTGATGAGACAAAAGCGATGCTGGATGCTCATCCGGAGATTACCGCTATTATGTGTGGTAATGATCAGATTGCAGTAGGTGCGATCACAGCATTGAACCTGGCAGAACGAAAAGATATCATTGTCTATGGAATCGATGGATCGCCGGATATTAAGAAGGAACTGGTGAAAAAAGACAGTGTTGTGGCAGGAACAGTGGCACAGTCTCCGATTCACATGGGTAAGGATGCTGCGAAGGTTGCATTGGCAATTCTAAAAGATAATGAGTACGAACCAGAGACTTATGAAGAAGTATATATGATCAACAGTGATAATGTAGAAATGTACGGTGTTGATGGATGGCAGTAACGGCAGAAAGATACACCAGATAATCAGAGAAAACAGGGAGAAAAGATTATGAAGCATGTGCGGGGAGCTGCATTACCTCTTGGAGTGACAATTTCAGAAGAAAAGATTAATTTTTCAGTTGCGGCTGCCCCGGACAGTGTCTGCGAACTGTGCTTATATAAAAAAGGATATACCGAGCCATTTTCCGTCTGTGAACTTGAACAGGAACCATTGATTGGTAATGTGCGGTTTGTGGCAGTAGAAGGTCTGGGCGAAGATATCGAATACCTGTATCGAATAGATGGTGAGGAGTATCTGGATCCTTATGTCAGGGAAGTATCTGTGATGAAAGGCCAGAGACGAGGAGTGGTTGTTCAGGAGTCTTATGATTGGGAAAAGGATGTGCCGCTCATGCTCCCTCAGCATGAGGTGGTCGCGTATAGTCTGCATGTTAAAGGTTTTACCAGACAGAGTGCATCAGGAGTACGCCATAAGGGAACATTTACAGGATTGGTTGAAAAAATACCGTATCTGGTAGGACTTGGGATTAATCAGATTCACTGTATGCCGGTGTATGAATTTGATAACGGTGGTAAGAATGGTGTGAACTACTGGGGATATGGTCCTGGGTATTTTTTTGCACCTAAAAGCAGTTATGCGGCAGGAGAGCATCCTGTAACCGAATTAAAAGATATGGTCAAAGCCTGCCATAAAGCAGGAATTGAGGTGATTCTCGAAATGCCATTTGACGCATCAGCCAGCAGACAGATGATGGAAGAGTGCCTGAGATATTATCGCATGGAGTACCATGTGGATGGTTTTATTGTGAATCCGGTATTCTTCTCGGCAGAAGAGCTTGCGAAAGATCCAATCCTCAGTCGGACAAAGATTCTGATACATTCGAATGATTATCAGAATATCATGCGTCGTTTCCTGAAAGGAGACGAGGGTATGGTGAATGATGTAATGTATTGGGTCAATCATCATACGGAACATATTTATAACTATATTACTAACCAGAATGGTTTTACATTGAATGATCTGGTGTCTTATGACCGCAAGCATAATGAGGAGAATGGCGAGAATAATCAGGATGGTCCGGAATACAATTACAGCTGGAACTGTGGAGCTGAGGGTCCAAGCAGAAAGAAAGCAGTTATGGGGCTGAGAAAGAAGCAGATGACCAATGCACTCCTGCTGCTGTTCTCGGCACAGGGAACGCCATGTATTCTTGCAGGTGATGAATTTGCAAACAGCCAGAAGGGCAATAATAATGTCTATTGCCAGGATAATGTAACCGGATGGGTGGATTGGAGTCGTGCGAAACGATATGGCTGGCTTACAGAACTTGTAAAAGACCTGATCAGCTTCAGAAAGGCACAGCCGGTACTTACTCAGGCAGAACCATTGATGGGAGCTGATCTGGCAAAATGTGGAATCCCGGACATCTCTTTTCATGGTGAGCATGCATGGCGGATTCCAAACGAAGTGAGCAGCAGGCAGCTTGGAGTATATTATTTCGGACAGGCACAAGGTACGTCAGATTGTTTTGTGATCTATAATATGCACTGGGTAGAGCACATCTTTGCATTACCGACTTTGACATCAAAAAGGAAATGGTATCTGGCAGCATCGACAAAAGAAGGTGTGCTTAAGGAACCGTTGCTGCTTGATAATCAACATGATATCCAGGTGGAGGATCGTACTGTTATGCTTCTGATAAGCCGACAGGTGGAATAAACATGAAGGTTGCAGAACAAAGAACAACAGAATGGCAAGACATACAGCAAAAAATCGGTCTGAGTTCTTTTGCTTTAAAGATGATCGCAATCCTTACAATGACCATAGATCATATGGGATTTATCCTGTTTCCACAGGCACTTTGGATGCGTGGGATTGGCAGGCTGGCGTTTCCTATTTTCTGTTTTACCCTGACAGAAGGATTCAGTCATACCCATGATCTGAAGCGATATATACAACGGATGCTGGTTGTCGGGCTGTTGTCAGAGATTCCCTTTAACCTTGCGGAGTCCGGACAGATTTTTTCAATTGAACATCAGAATGTGTTTTTTACATTGCTGATCGGTCTGATCATGCTGTATTATTGCGAAAAGGCATCGGGGAACGCGATGAAAGCAGAAGTAGTTATTGTAGCGATGTTTGCTGCAGAATTTCTGCATACAGATTACGGAGCATTGGGGGTACTTCTGATTGCGATTTTCTGGTTTACCAGAGAACATAAATGGTATCAGGCATTTCTTGGCGGTGGATGGAATTTTCTGTTTGGAATTCCAATCCAGTATGCAGGAATATTTGCGATTCTTCCAATTGCATTGTATAATGGGAAAAAGGGACGGAGCACAGGATACTTCTTTTACTTATACTATCCTGTACATCTGTTGATATTATATGGGATATCACAAATGATCGTCATCGGTCGGTAACATATCGAAAAAGAGGGATGTGCTATGAAAGCTATTGAGCATTTGCGTACGATTAATCATCACAAATTACTGGTTATGAAAGGGTGTTTTAAAGTTGGACTGTACCGTCAGGGACTGATGCATGACCTGTCCAAATATGCACCTTCGGAATTTTTGGTGGGATGCAAGTATTATCAGGGCAACCGTAGTCCGAATAATGCAGAACGGGAAGCAACCGGAATATCTTCGGCGTGGCTTCATCATAAGGGACGCAATAAGCATCATTACGAATATTGGATTGATTACAGTCTGAATAAAGAAGAAGGGATTGTAGGTATGCGCATGCCGACACGTTATGTGGTAGAGATGTTTGTAGACCGTGTATCGGCATCTAAGACTTATCAGAAAGATGCTTATGAAGACTGGAATCCGTTAGAATATTATGACTGTGGAGCGGCAAAGCTTGGCAATATGATTCATCCGGAGACGGCGGCATTATTACGGCATCTGTTGGAAATGCTTGCTGAAGAAGGAGAAGATGCGACCTGTGCGTATATACGCAGATCCGTACTTCGCAATGAAAATTCGTTAACAGAGAGAACAATACGGTTAT